>Ga0172379_10001826_pt1 | contig 40605 bp, 37 predicted proteins | sample GrowelOW334metaG_FD_119756 | JGI IMG/M metagenome (GOLD analysis project Ga0172379, IMG submission 119756) | Groundwater microbial communities from an aquifer near a municipal landfill in Southern Ontario, Canada - Groundwater well OW334 metaG | ecosystem: Environmental > Aquatic > Deep... | reverse complement strand
ATTTCAATTGGTATAACAACCAATGTTGTGTCGGAACAAATCGACCGTGTGAGCTCCAACGGTATTGGTTTTGATTTTGGTGTTCAGTATAAAAACTTTGCCAATGTTGGCGGGCTTGATTTAGGCGTGGCAGTGAAGAACATCGGACCACAAATGCAGTATGATGGCTCAGGATTAATCCGTCGTGGTCAGATTGATGAATTGTTGCGGCCAAGTTCATTCTATAAATTAGAAGCAGCCCGGGCTGAATTGCCGTCGGTAATCGAACTTGGGTTTGCTTACAAAATGCCGTTGAATGAACAGAGTCATGTAAATCTTGCTTCCATTTTCCAAAATCAAAACCTCTCTGATGATGAGTATAAGCTCGGAGCTGAATTTGTTTGGGATAATTCGTTCTTTGTTCGCGGAGGATATAATCTTTCGCAGGACAGTTATATCGATTCCTATATCTTTGGTGCAACATTCGGAGCAGGCATCAATCAGAATTTTGACGGTTTAGATTTTACGTTTGATTATGCATTTAGGGATGCAAAATTTTTCGATGCAAACCATGTGTTTTCAGTCAAATTGGGATTTTAACTGTTGAAATTTATGTTGCATTTATATGATATTTATGCTAAATAACATCGTTGAAGCATCACAATCCACATATCTCATAACCTACAAGGAGTAACCTCTATGGTGAAAAAACTCTTTACTCTATTTTTGCTTTCGGCATTCTGCTTAACAGCATTCGCAGGCGAACGCGTTTTGCTTCGCATTGGTGAAAATGGGAAGCAAGAAGCGATTCCTTTGAAAAAAGGGGAATCAGCGAAAACTGCGATCGAGCGTTTAGAAAAACAACGCGCATCGTATTATAAAGCCAGCAACAGCGCCGGCTTAATTGATACTTTGAAGAATTATACTTCCGATGCCGATCTTACCGTGAACTTCGGATGGACGCACCAAGATGTTGCTTTTCAATGGTTCGTACCACCGGCCGGCGGCTCGGTGAAAGAATTTTGGTGGTCTAATTATTTAAATCGTGGAGTAATCAACAAAGGAACAATTCGTGCTTGGCATGTTGATTCCCGCGTAGCAAAATTTGCTGCCTCTCCGGCAACAAACTATTTGGGCGCATATAAAGATCTGTCGGACGGTGACGGTGGTGTACAACCATTTAAACCGGCTACGGGTGACCAATGGTTCTACAGCAACGGTAAAGCGGACTCTGTGACCTATAGCTTTGATATGTTCTCAAAAGAAGCTGCATGGTTTGTCGGTGGATTGCAAGTTACATTGGACTCCAACGTTTGGCAAGGTATAAAGATGGAAGATTGGGGAGATTCATTGAACGTGAACCCTTTCGAAACATTCGGCTTTACGTTATCGAATGACACAAAATTATCCGATATCGGTGCCGGAGCAGATACCCGTATGGAAATTTTGTCGGCGGGATCAGCTGGCGCACCGTATCACTCATTCAAATATTATGAAACAGGCCGTTCAGGCCCAGCCGATGCTGGTTGGCACCTTCGCGGTGATTATGAATGGGGTATGTACGTTGTTATTGAATATACCACAGATCGCGCTCCTAAAATTGTTAGCTTGGATCGCTTATTTACCACATTAAAAACTACCTCACGTGTTGTTAACGCAGTTGTTACAGATGATAACCCAGGCGGCGGACCTGCCGGTGTTGATTCTGTACGATTGTATGCAAAAATTGGTAAAAACGGTGCATGGCAAGTTTCCGCTATGACCGGTGCCGGTTCTACATATACTGGTACACTGCCGGGTGCAAATCCAAACGATACTGTATCATATTATATTAAAGCATACGACGTTAATAAAAATATGTCGGAATCATCGGTATATACTTATACTATCTTCAAGAAAGTATATGATATTTTGTTTGTTTGGAATGGTAGAAATACCGGTAATAATTCGCTCGGCACACTTGGAGCTTATAACATGCGAGATACCGTGTCTGAACCACGATATTATGATATCTGGGATGTAGCGTCGTATGGAACTGCTGATATTCCGGATTTATATAATCTCTATACTAAAGCCATTTTTGAATATGCTGGCGATGGTGGTAAAGCTGATTTGACAGGAAAATCTGCTGCTTGGTTGTCTACAGCAACACCTTCCAGTAAAAAAGTATATTTTATGGCTGATCAAGATCATGGATTCATCAGCAAATATCTTGATACGACATTCCTTGATGATGACCCACACGCCAAATATTTTGGTGTAAAATCATTGATCAATCAAGATTATCCGTACTATGCTGCACCTACTGAAGTAACAAAAACTAATCCGTGGAGAATTTTCCCCGATAAAGCAATCGGTGATGATGTGTTTGGTTATATCCCCACGTATATGGCGTCAAAAGGTGTAACGTATTGGTATAACATCTATTTTGAAGTGAGTTCACTGTGGGCTAACTGGATGGATGAACTTGAACCGACGGCATCTGCAAAAGTCTTGTTCAGAGATTCCACGTATGGTAACAAACCGATTGCGGTAAGAAATTCTGCTGCTGATGGTTCATGGCATACATTCTACTTTGCTTTTGAACCGCTTGGCACGAACTTCAGAAGCGACACATCGGTTGCCCTGTATGATACCATTTATGAAGATCCGGGTTATGCATGGATTTTCGACGTGAACAGCAAATTCGGCGGTTCATATGTTAACAATATCTTAAAGTTGGTTACTTCGGTATCCGCATATAATGGTATTGTTCCAGAAATGTTCTCATTAAGTCAAAACTATCCGAATCCGTTTAATCCGACTACAGAAATTACCTACAATGTCCCGATGAATTCATCGGTAGAAATTGCAGTGTATAACCTGTTGGGTCAAAAAGTTCGTACGCTGATTAACGAAGTTCATGCAGCTGGCGAATTTAAAGCGCGTTGGGATGGAAAAGACGCATCCGGTAAATCGGTTTCTAGCGGTGTGTATTTCTACACCATGAAAGCCGGTTCGTTCCAGAGCGTAAAGAAAATGATGTTGTTGAAGTAATTCTTTCGTGGATAACGGAAGAGTCTTCTCTTCACCAGTTTAACAAATGCCCTCGAGTAATCGAGGGCATTTGTTTTTTAGTCAGATCCAAAACTAACGAAAAATATTTTGTATATTTCGAACATGTCAATTTTCATTTGTGTTTTTCTATGGTTTCAGAGTGATTCATTATCCGATATTGTTGTTGAATCCTGGTGCCAACTGTTTAAAATGGCGTCCAGTATTGCTGCCTCAGTTGACGGAACACTTTATGTTGCGGATGTGTCTGATAATTCAGTACACGTTGTGAACAATAAGAACACAATAGTAAGAACGATTGGAGGAAAAGGATGGAGCTCTGAGGCATTCGATTTTCCTTCTGATGTTGCTACTTCTTTTTTGCTGGATATATTTGTTTCAGACAATAATAACAGACGGATTCAGCGGTTTGATAAACAACTTCAATTTATTCAGCAATATAATGAAGAGACGATTGAAGGTGTAGGAAGGTGTCAACCGATAGCTAGTGCGGTATCATCGACCGGAGAACTATATATCCTCGATGCAGATGGAAAACGAGTACTGCAATTGAATTCTCGTTCATTCCTTGATAAAGAATTCGGAAATTACACTTCGTCCAATATCAGAATCCGTAAACCAAAGGATATTGCTGTTACGTCAGATAATGAAGTGGTTGTGCTGGACGACCATCAGATATTACTTTACGATATGTTTGGGAATTATTTGAAGTCAATTCCCCTCGCTTCGACTATCGAATGGAATGCAGTTTCGACATTTGAAAGGACATTGATAGTTGTGTCTCCCCGACTCATCACAATGATTCAGCTGGAAACCCTGAAGGAACAGACGATCGTATCAAAGATGATTATTGGCGCTACTTCCATCGAGCCATTTGTTGATGCAACGATTGTGAATGATCGTCTCATCGTTTTAACGAACACCTCACTCTATCGGTGCTCTTATCGAATTCACTAGTGGTATGAATGGTTTTTTTTGACAACGGCCACTTCAATATGATACTGTTTGATGATTCAGCCTAATTTCTTCGAGTGAAGTGGTAAAATCAAGTTAAATTCTTGGCATATTTTGCGTTTCTACGCCTGGCTTCCTCGCAAAAACTTAATTATATTCAAACACTTAATTTTATCACCAACCATTGGTATGGAACAACTCCGTGGCAGTATTGAATGAACTGCAAATCGTTCGAGCGCTACGTTCTATTAAAGGATGGAAACGGAATGGAGTTGCCATTTATCGCACTGTAACGGCAAAGGATTTTGTTCATGCGATGGGATTTGTTCAATCGGTTGCTTTGATTGCAGAAAGAATGGATCATCATCCCGATATCGAAATTCGATGGAATAAGGTGACGCTGACGCTTTCGACGCACAGCGAAGGGGGACTGACCGAGAAAGATTTCTCGCTCGCTGCCCACATTAACTCACTCGTATCATCATAAGTATAGGTCCAATCATGGCAAGCGAACAACGCATTGAAAAATTGAAAGCAATGATTGCAAACGATCCGTCAGATTCATTTTCTCGATATGCTCTTGCGCTGGAATACAACGGTATTAACGAACCGCTGACAGCAATCGAACTACTGGAAGAATTGCTTAAACACAACGAGAAATATCTGCCTGCGTATCATCAACTGGCCCAATTATTTGGGAAAATGAATAAAACCCAGGAAGCGAAAAAAATCTATCGGTCTGGCATCGATCTTGCAATTGAGCAAAATGATGAAAAGGAAGCGAAAGAATTGCGTGAAGAGCTGGAAGAACTCGAAGACGAATGGTAAACAATAATTCACTATCAAGGACCATATGAAATTACCCAAGGACCAGATACTGCAAATCTTTAAAGAGACGGATGCTCTCCTTGAAGGACATTTTGTGCTCACATCGGGACTTCACAGTCCCCATTATTTTCAGTGCGCAAAAGTTCTTCAGTATCCGAAATATCTTCACTTGCTCGCCGGCGACATTGCAAAGCATTACGAGTATAGCGAAGTGGAAGTGGTCGTCTCACCGGCAGTTGGAGGAATTGTTGTCTGCACCGAAGTGGGGCGTGTACTCGGTGTCCGGACGATCTTTGCTGAACGGGAAAACGGCGACATGAAACTTCGTCGCGGGTTTGGAATCAGAAAAGGGGAACGGGTTCTGGTGGTGGAAGATGTTGTAACGACCGGTGGTTCCGTTGATGAGGTGTGTAAATTGGTCACCAACGCCGGGGCAACGCTGGTTGGTATCGGATGTATTGTTGACCGCAGTAACGGGAAAGCGAAATTTGATGCAAAATTCTATTCGGTGATGGAAATGGTTGTTCAGACGTATACAGCAGAAGAGATTCCTGAATCGCTTACAGCAGTTCCAATTACAAAACCTGGAAGCAGAGGATTGCAGGGCTGATAATCCACAATTTATTTAATCATCCGCGGTGGTTCGGTCGATTGAGCCGTACGTCCTGCGGATGATTTTTTATTTCTTTTATGATTGATTCACTTTCAAATATTTTAGAAAATCTTACCGGAGGAAATAGAATTCTGTTTCACGCCGTGTTGGGTTTTATCATCAACATGCTTGTCGTTGCCGTTGGCAAGATACTTAAGTGGATTTTGGGATTCATCGGTAAGAGGATTATTTCCAAAACAGAAACTGAACTGGACGACGAGATACTCTCGATTATCAACTCGAAAATTATTGCTCTGTCATCGGTAGTCGGTATTTATCTCGGAATGAAAGAACTCCGTCTGGGACTTACGAAACAGAATGAGTTTTTCCTGTCGTTCTTGGACTATGCCGATATGGCGCTTTATCTGGTCACCGTGGTCATTGTGGCTTCGGTTCTTACACGCACCGTGCGAACGGTGATCTCTCATGGAATCAGAGCAATTTCCGAAAAACAGAAACACGAACAATTTAACCTAACCTTAATTCCGTTGGTCAACCGTGTTGTTTCAATTGTTATTGTTGCATTTACAGCAATCGTTGTTCTCGAACATTTTGGTCAGAGCGTCACCAGCTTAATCACAATTCTCGGAGCAGGCTCTCTTGCGCTCGGTCTTGCTGCACAGGAGACTATCTCCAATATGATTTCCGGATTTATCATTATGATTGACCGTCCCTTCCGTGTCGGTGATCGAGTTAAAATTCCTTCTGGTGAAACAGGTGATGTTTACGAAATAGGACTTCGTAGCACGAAAATATTAGATTTCGATAATAATGTGCTGATTGTGCCGAATAACGAACTCATTAAAACTAAGATTGTCAATTTCGGATATCCAGGAAATGAAATTAGGGTAGTCGTGGAAGTCACAGTGGCGTATGGATCGGATATTGAAAAAGTGAAGGAATTATTGTTGTCGATTGCCCGATCTCATCCCAGTGTGTTGACGGCACCAGCTCCTGAAGTATTTTTAATGAAATTGGGGGACTATGGCCTGCATTTCAGTCTTTTTTGCCGAGTATCGGAATTCAAACATCAATTTCTGACAGCGGAAAATATCCGGGTTCGGATTTATAATTCCTTTAACAAAGCAAAAATTGAAATTCCCTACCCCCGGTACGATGTACGCACGACATATGAAAGCTCCGATGCACTTCTCACTTCTCAAACGAGAAAAAAAATATCACGGTAAGATCATCGATCTCACTGTTGATCATCTGCAGTATCCTTCGGGCACGACGACAGTGCGGGAAATTATCGAACATCCAGGTGGAGCGGTAATCTTGTGTCTGTTCGATAATTCCGATATTTTATTGATTCGTCAATACAGGCATCCGTTCGCACAAGATGTTATTGAATTACCAGCAGGGAAATTGGATGCCGGCGAAGATCCGTTGATCTGTGCACAAAGAGAATTACGGGAAGAGACCGGATTTGCCGCACGCCATTGGGAAAAAATGACTGCGTTGTACGCAACTCCGGGTTTCTGCAATGAAGTCCTGCATCTCTTTCTCGCACGCGATTTATATCACCATAAGGATGGACAAGCATTGGAAGAGGGCGAAGCATCGATACGAGTGTTACGGGTGCCTCTCGGTGAAGCGTTTGCAATGATTGATCGACAGGAAATTGTGGACGGGAAAACAATCGCCGGCATTTTTCTTGCGGCACGAAAAATAGGATAGCAATGAATGTTGTAGAGATTATTCGAAAAAAACGAAATGGTGCGGTGCTCGAATCTGCCGAACTAAAATTTATAATCGATGGTTATGTCCGCGGCACCGTACCAGAATATCAGGTTTCCGCATTTCTGATGGCAACCTATTTCCAAGGGATGACAAAGGAAGAAACATCTGAGTTTACCCGGTTGATGCTTCATTCCGGCGATGTGATCGACCTTTCCACCATTCACGGCGTTAAAGTGGATAAACACTCCACCGGCGGAGTGGGTGATAAAATATCGCTTCCACTGGCACCGATCGTCGCCGCTTGCGGCGTACCGGTGCCGATGATCAGCGGTCGCGGTCTCGGTCATACAGGCGGAACACTTGATAAATTAGAGTCGATTCCAGGATTCAAGACGAACCTGACCATTAATGAATACCGTCGGGTCATCGCCGAACTTGGTCTGGTGATGATCGGTCAAACAAAAGAGATCGCGCCGGCAGATAAAAAAATGTATGCCTTACGCGATGTAACGGCAACGGTGGAATGTATTCCATTAATTGCCGGAAGTATTATGAGCAAAAAATTGGCGGAAGGGATTGATGCCCTGGTACTGGATGTAAAAACCGGACGCGGGGCGTTCATGCAGACGTATGAACAATCCGTCGAACTTGCCCAGGCGTTGGTGGAGATTGGAACAAGCTTCGGCAAGCAGACTGTCGGATTTATTACCGACATGAATCAGCCGTTGGGCAAAGCGATTGGCAATTGGTTCGAGGTTGTAGAATCGATGGAATGTTTACGAGGGAACGGTCCCGCCGATGTTATGGAACTGACCTATGTATTGGGTGGAATGATGGTAGTGCTGGGAAAAAAAGCTGCAAATTTGGAAGAAGGCATACAGCGTTGCCGGGAGGTGGTTGAGAACGGTTTTGCCGAGAAAAAATTCTTCGCTTTAGTTGAACGGCAAGGGGGAAAAATCTCATATCTTCACCATCCCGATCGGTATCCGATCTCCAAGCATCGGGTGACAATAACTGCTCCTCGTGATGGATACATTTCATCGATCGATTCCCTTGAACTTGGACTGTCTGTAATCTCTTTGGGAGGAGGAAGAACAAAAGTCGATGATGTGATTGACCCTAAGGCAGGAATTCTTTTAAAGAATAAGGCGGGAGATCATGTTAAGGCCGGAGATGTGGTGGCCGAATGTTTTACCGATAACGATGCTGCTGCAGAGGCGGTGATTCACCGTGTAGCGAATGCCTTTACATTTGCTTCTGTACAACCGAAATCTGTTCCTCTTGTCATCAGTATTGTGGATAAGGACGGCGTCCGGCCATTTTCGCTGTAACTACTCAGCAATACGCTGCGTGAAGTTCTTCTAAAATTTTCGTATTCTTCACTTATGATCGGTGTATTGTCGGCATATCTCAAAACGTCACGTGTCCAAATTGCAGCAGCTCTCCTGTTTCTCCTCTCCGGTGCGATGACGCAGGTTCCTCTCTTCAATTATCTCGGATACGAGTTCTCTGCGCTCATGACAATCCCCGCATCGGTCATCTCCGGAACGTTGACGATTCTCTGGTTGCGAGACCATCGTGAAGCTCCTTTGACTCGGAGGACATGGCTGTTTGTCATCGGCGATTATCTGTTAGTGAATTTCTTTCTGCTTTTGATTCCCTTTCTTGTCATCTCTTTTAACGCTTTTTCAGTAAAAAATTGTGCATTTGCTAAAGGAGCGCTCTATTATGTACTGCTGCCGGTTGTGACAATGATATTCTCGATACCGCTTGCCTTGGTGATCGGAACAGTGTTTCGAAAAGGGATCAGTGTTTTTCTGATGGTTATTGGATTGTTGCTCACGCATATTGTCGCAATTACCTATACCCAGCCGCAGTTGTTCGCATATAATTTTATTCTCGGATTTTTCCCCGGCATCACGTATGACGAAACGCTCACCGACATTTCGATGCTGGTGATATATCGTCAATTCACTTTTCTTGCTGCTTTGATGTTCATTGCTCTATTTTTTGTTTTGTTGCGGCACCATGTTCCAGGCGGTCAATGGAGGAACATGTTCCGGAAAATCAAACGGAATGTAAAGTTTGACGCAACATTGTGGAGTGTTATTATTTTTTGCGGGATACTAATTGTTGGTGCTCATCTATTCCGAACCGAGTTGGGTTTTGAATTTTCTGCACAAGATATTCAAAACCGCCTTGGACGCCGATCTGAGTCGTCCCATTTTATCATTTACTATCACACCGATGATTTTACAGCAGAGGAGATACGGCGGGTAAAAGTGGAAACGGAATTCCATTTTCGCAAAATATTCGAAGCTCTGAAACTAAAAGAACAAGCTTCAAAAAAGATCGAACTGTATATCTACCCGAACGGTGAATGGAAACAGAAGTTTATTGGGACGACAAATACCAATATTGCAAAACCCTGGAAACGAGAAATTCATCTGACGTCATCAACATTCCGGACAACATTCCGGCATGAATTAGTCCATATTTTGGCGGCGGAATTCGGCAGTCCAATCATCCATGCTAGTGTGCGAATGGGATTGAATGAAGGGCTGGCGGTGGCACTGGATTGGGATGAAGGAATGTTTACTCCACATCAATTTGCCGCAGGTATCCATCGGATGAATGGTTTGAACGGAACCGAACAGTTGTTTACCATCACCGGTTTTGCTTCTCAATCCAACACGTTTGCGTATCTGGTCTCAGGATCGTTTGTTCGCTATTTATTGATCGGTACGGGATTGAACGATTCCGCCACGTATTCTCCTACGGGAATTTTATGGTTGCTTTCGGTGAATCGCTGGAGAGCCTTCTTGGAGATTGGAAAGCATTTTTGAAAACGGTAGATGATTCTGAACTTCCGCAGGAAACTGTTCGATCCCTATTTTACCAGCAGTCCATTTTTTATAAAACATGTGCGCGTGAAGTGGCGGATCAAAATCTACAGGCGATGAAGATGCTGCAGGATCAGCGGAACGATGATGCTGAGCAATTGTTTAGAAAATCATATGCAAATGCGCCGACCCTCTTTGCTCTGAGAGGCATATTTCGTACAGTAAACGCGCAGAGTCGACCGTCGGATGTAATTAATTTATTTTCGGAAGTGCCGGAACAATCCACTTTGAAAATCAATCCTGGCGTACTGTTGCTCCTGGGTGATGCGTACTATCTCAACCAACAATATGTTCGAGCCGTCGGGATCTATCGGCAGATACGGATGATGAATTATTCGGAAGTATTTATTGAATCGGCAAAATTACGGATACAGTGTGTTTCAGATTCGATCGATCACCGAAGCTTTTTTACGCTCTATTACGGAGGATTGAAGGATTCAACAAAATTGGCATTTGTTCAACAATCTTTAAAACGGTACGATCGATCAACGGCACTGCTCTATCATCTTGCGTTGCTTGGTGAAGAAAGTGCAGGGCAAACGGCTGAACAATGGTTGACCGTAGCACGGAATACGGTATCACCTGAATTACAGTATTTTGCGCTTCTTCGCGCAGCAGAGCAATTATTTGCAACAAACCGGTTCGAGTTGGCGAAAGGAATATTTTGGCAGGCGAAAAATATTGCGCCGACAAAAACACTTTCGGAACAACTGGACGAACGGATTGACTTGTGTGATTTTGCAGCTATGGAATTATTATGAGATTTGGTTTCTTCCTTTTTCCAATACTTGCCGCGGGCTGTTCATCAGGATATGATCTGACTGTTGATTGTTTTTCCACGGGAAAATTTCTGCAGTTCTCCAGCCCGTCGTTCTCAACATACTTCATGAATGTCCGTTCAGGCACATTGAGCCGAACGGACGTCTATGTTCAAATGCCCTTTCGCCACCTTCAATTTGAGAAACACTCTGACGTATTTAAAGCGTCGTATTCCATGACGTTTATCGTACGGAACGGAGAGAACGAAATTATTCATTCTAAAGAAATAGATCGCCCGATAATTGTTCGGACGTACGAAGAGACTGTCTCTTACAGGCTGGATATCCATTTCCAATCATTCAGCCTGATGCCGGGGGCATATTCCTTGGAGGTGATAGCTGTAGATAACCTTTCAAGCTTACGGTATAGATCGAAAGAACAATTTACCGCCGTCGATTTCTCATTGAGCAGTTCACTAGCAAGTTCCATCTTATTCCTGGATGAAATGGAAGTGAATAACAATGGGATCTCTCTTCGTCCTGTTTTGCCCCCTTCACTTTCAATGCTGAAGGACTCAATGGGAATGTTTCAGGAAATTTACCATACGGAACAAAATGACACCGTCTCTGTAACCGATACATATCTTCGCCGAAACCGAGCGGCAACGCAGGACGAACGTTTTCATTATCTTCTGCCACCGTATTTTACTACCTCGGATCTGTGCAGCATTCCGCTGGATTCCATTTATTATCGAAGCGATTCAACTTTTATTGTCCGACGAAGTGGCAGCCTTCCGTATATAACCTTTCATCCCCTACCTGGAACAGGAGAATCAAATATTGTTCGGACTATCATCGTCCGGAAAGGCGGGACTGCAGATACTATTCAATTTTCAAAAACTATTTTCCGACGTGAGCACAGGTTGAGGTCGACACTCTCTTTAAATGAAATCGTCACTGCCATGAAATTCATTTTGAGGAAAGAGGAATTTGATTCTCTGTTTGCAGCAGAAGACGAACAGAAAATAATACGAATTCATCAATTCTGGGAACATCGAGGCGGAAAAGAACGGAGAATTGATTTTGAACGAAAAGTTGTTGAGGCCAATGCTCTTTTTTCTACCTGTGTGGATGGTTTCAGGACTGCAATGGGAATTGTATATGTCATTTGCGGCTCGCCTGATTATATCGATTGCCGCGGTTCATTTGTTGAAACATGGTATTATACTATCGGTGACCGTGCGTATTCATTTCCTTTCCGGCGTGAGAATGATGCTATTCAACATTTTCAGTTGACGCCGTATTCGGTAAATGAATCAGTCTGGCAATATTTCGTCGATCGATGGAGAAGAAAATCTTGAAAATAAAACGGATTCTTCTGACTAGGATGAAATATATCGGCGATGTCGTATTGACTACGCCGATAGTTAGAACACTCAGGGAATCGTACCCTGATGCGCATATCGCATATCTTGGTGATGCGAAAGCTGTTTCTCTGCTCCAGAACAATCCGTATCTCAATGAAATTATTCCGTTTGATTTTTCCCGGGATTCATTTTTCTATCAATTGTCGATGTACTGGAAGATGTTTACCGGTAACTATGACCTTACGATTGATTTATATAGCAACCCCCGCAGCGCGCTGATGACCTTTGCTACCCAGGCGTCGATCCGGATTGGTGGCGACACTCGAGGGAGAGGGAATTTATATACTATTAAAGTAGGAGACGATGGTAAGTTAAAATCTGCAATCATTCATCACTATCAATCGTTACGCCCGTTAGGAATCGAACCGAAACATTTTAGAACGGAGATCTTTCTGACCAAGGCAGAACAGAGTGCTGCAGACAATATACTCCGATCGATAGGTGTGGATACGTCTAAGAAAATTGTTGCCGTACATCCCGGTGCTTCCTGGCCGAATAAAATATGGCTAAAAGAACACTTTCGATCGTTCATCGGCCGACTTCTTGCCGAAGCTGAGTGTGATATTGTTTTGAGTCCGGGCCCGTCAGATGGTGAACTCATGAATTATCTTCAACAGAATTATGGAACACGCGTTCACGTGCTTCCGATGTTGCCAGTTCGTCAGCTTGCAGCGGTATTATCTCTGTGTAAAGTATTTGTTTCTAATGATTGCGGTCCGATGCATATCGGCGTTGCGGTAGGAGTAAAAACCATCGGCATTTTCGGACCGGAACCGATTGAAATATGGTTTCCGTATGACCGGAACGACGGGCATCTTCCGATGTTTAAAAAAATTGCTTGTTCGCCGTGCCGAACGACGACATGCTTCCGTCTGGGAGAAGAATATCTTGAATGTATGCAATTGATTACTGTGGATGAAGTTTTCCATGCGGTGAAAGAACGATTATAAATGACCTATACCAGGAAGAATCATCATCAGCAACCTCAAGAAACACTCCGTGTCCTTCTGCAGAGAATCATCTACTATAACAATGAAAATGCCTATCTGATCGGTGCGTTTGACAGTGGAAACCAGAAATTTACTGCGGTTGGTTATCTCCACGATCCCCACGACGGTGAAGAATATTCGTTGACGGGAACCTGGACGACTCATTCAAAATACGGAAAACAATTTGCGATCGTTTCTTATGAAACCCATTTGCCGAATTCTGAAGTAGGCATTGAACAGTATCTTTCGTCCGGATTGATTAAAGGAATCGGACCGTCGCTGGCCGAGCGGATCGTTGACAAATTTGGGAAACAAACACTTGATGTGCTCAATAACCATCCCGAACGGTTGATGCAGGTTGAAGGGATCGGACGAAAAAAATATGCCGCAATCAGTATTGCGCTTATTGCGATGAAAGAAATGCAGGAGACGATGGTCTTCCTGAAATCCTACGGAATTCCGACCGGCACATCCATTCGTCTGTACAAAACATACGGGAAAATGGTCGGCGAAGTTCTGAGGACGAATCCGTACCAAATCATCGATGATGTTTCAGGAATCGGTTTTCAAACTGCCGATGAGATTGCGAAAAAGATGGGAGTAAAAGAAGAGAGTATCTATCGGTTGACTGCTGGAGTCCGTTTTGTACTAGATGATGCGTGTCGGGCAGGAGGACACTGTTATCTGCCGAATGAAGAGTTAAGCGAGCGGGCAGCGGGATTGTTATTTGTTGATGAAACAAAAGTGAGCCGAGCTATCGCCTCCGCTGTGGAATCCGGATATCTTATTGCCGAAGGAGATTCGATCTTTCCGTTAAAGTTGTATGAAGCTGAAGAACAATCGGCGAGGAAGATATTGCATCTGTTGCATAAGGGCGAACGGCCGCTGGATCAGAAAAAACTCTATTCAGCGCTAAAGCATGTGGAACGCCGTCACGGATTAGAATTTGATGAAAAGCAACGGCTGGCAGTTGTAAGCGCGGTACTGCATCCGGTGACGATTCTTACGGGGGGGCCGGGAACCGGAAAAACACTTTGCGTGAACGGCATGATAGAACTTGCCGATGAATTGGGGATGAAATATGTTCTCTGTGCTCCCACTGGAAGAGCGGCAAAACGATTATCCGAAGTAAGTGAGCGAGAAGCAAAAACAATCCATCGTTTATTGGAATTCGATCCGAATAGCGGTGCATTCCGCAAGTGCAGCGATGATCCCATTGAAGCGGATATCGTTATTGTCGATGAAGTGTCGATGGTTGATGTGCAGTTGTTTTCATCGCTGCTCAATGCCGTCACACCGGAAACGCAACTGGTGCTTGTTGGGGATGTTGATCAGTTACCGTCCGTCGGACCGGGACAAGTGTTGAGGGATTTGATTGATTCGAAATCGCTTTCGATCATTCGACTCGATACGATCTTCCGCCAGGCGGAGCGGAGTTCGATTATTACCAATTCGCATACGATTAATCATGGCGGTGAACCAGAATTTGCTGAAGACTTCCAGTTTATCGATGCCGATGCTCCGGAACAGATCCAGGCGCATATTGTGGGATTGTGTTCGACGGTACTGCCGCAAAATTTTCAATATGATCCTTTAACTGACATTCAGGTGCTTTCACCGATGAATAACACCCTCTGCGGCGTAAAAGAGTTGAATAAAAAACTTCAGCATGTTCTTAACGGTAAGGCTACGGTATGTTGGCAGGGAAGCGAAAGAAAATTTCTGTTGAATGATAAAGTAATGCAACTGCGGAATAATTATGAGAAGGAAGTATACAATGGCGATATCGGTAAGGTAATTGGTTATGATAAGGAGGAAAGGATGCTTTTTGTACTCTATTATGGAAAAAAGGTCGAATATTCATACGATGATCTCGATCAGCTTACTCTTGCATATTCGACAACGATCCATAAAAGCCAAGGGAATGAGTTTAATGCCGTTGTTATTCCATTAACCATGTCACACTTTATTATGCTTCAACGGAATTTGATCTATACTGCCATTACACGTGCAAAACAAAGAATATTTCTGGTTGGACAACGAAAAGCTCTCGCCGTTGCGATCAATAATGCCGACACGCGATTACGGAATACCAATTTATTAAACCGATTGAGAAAATTCGTGTAATATTTTGTCCCATTCATTTCCTTTCCATCTTCAACTTTATTATCACCAAAGACGATGAGGTCTTAAATGAAAAAAATATTTTCCCCCTGGCGCTCACAATATATCGCCACATTTAAGAATGAAAAACCGAAAAAAGATGAGTCGTTATTCACACGGATTATTCGAGAAAATAAGGATGAGAAAAATCTGGTGATCCTTCGGAAAAAATATTGTTTTGTGATGATGAATCTTTATCCCTATAATAGCGGTCATCTGATGGTCGTTCCATACACACAAGCATCTACCATGAGCGGACTTGATTCTGAAACAATGACAGAAATTATGGAAACTCTGACTCAGATGGAGCAACTCTTGACGACGGTAATGAAGCCGCATGGTTTTAATATGGGGGCGAATATTGGCAGGGTGGCAGGGGCGGGCATAGACGATCATATTCATTTCCATATTGTACCTCGATGGAATGGGGACACAAACTTTATGCCGACACTTGGTGATGTAAAAGTTGTATCAGAAGATATGAGAGCGACATATAAAAAATTGATTTTCAGTGTAAAAAAACAAACACAAAAAAGGAAGAAATGAAAACACGACTTTTTTTTTGCATTTGTCTTCTTGGATCCGTTGTTACCGCACAGGGATCACATACCATAGTTGCACAACAAATAAAAAATAAAGGATTAACTGACCTTGCAGCCTTCGAAATGTTAAAAGATATTACAATCTCAGTTGGTCACCGATTAAGCGGTTCTGCCGGATATGAAAAAGCGGTTGTATGGGCTAAACGACAATTGGAAGCCGCCGGAGCGGATTCTGTATGGCTTGAACCGGTGATGATACCGAAATGGGTTCGGGGTGAGATAGAACAAGTTTCCGCTAAAGCAGGAAATACAACAGTAAATCTTACCGTTTGTGCCTTAGGCGGGAGTGTCGGAACAGGAGCAAAGGGGATCACTGGTGAAGTGATTGAAGTGCAATCGTTCGATGAAGTAAAGGCGTTGGGAGAAAAAGCGGAAGGGAAAATAATATTTTATAATCGACCGTTTGATAAAACGTTGCTCAATACCGGCGAAGCTTACGGCGGTGCGGTGAATCAGCGTGGAAGTGGTGCAATCGAGGCGGCGAAAGTTGGAGCCGTTGGAGTAATCGTTCGATCAATGACAAATGCTATTGATGATGTGCCACATACAGGAGCAATGCGGTATGTGGATTCAATTCCTAAAATACCTGCTGTAGCAATAAGTACTATTGGGGCAAATACTCTGAGTAAATTGATCGAAGTCCAAAAATCTGTTTCCGTAACGATGAAACTCAGCGCAAAAACATTTGCTGATGTTCCTTCATACAATGTAATTGGTGAAGTTCGCGGCAGTAAGTTTCCTAAAGAAATTGTACTCGTTGGGGGTCATCTGGATTCCTGGGATAAGGGGGTCGGCGCACATGATGACGGTTGCGGAGTCGCACAAAGTATTGAAGTCATCAGAATTATCAAAAATTTACAACTTCAACCGAAACGAACGATACGGGCAGTATTGTTCGCCAACGAAGAAAACGGACTCAAAGGGGGCAAAGCCTACGCCGCACGTTCACAAAATGTAACAGATGTTCATATAGCGGCAATTGAAAGTGATGCAGGAGGATTTCTTCCCCGTGGATTCGGGGTGACGGCTGATTCAATAAAATTTGAAAAAATAAAATCATTTGCATCGGTATTGGAGACAGCCGGCGCAGAGAAGATTACTCGAGGAGGAGGAGGTGCGGATATCGGACCTTTGCAGACATTTGGAACGGCATTGATCGGTTTGCATCCCGATTCTCAACGGTATTTCGATTATCATCATTCCATTCATGACACAATGGATAAAGTGCATCCTCGCGAACTTGAACTCGGTGCAATTGCTATCACGATCCTTTCCTGGATAATAAGTCAGGAAGGTTTGTAAAAACCTTTAAATTGTCGGTAGTCTTCAAAGGCGACGTTGGTCGCCTTTTTTATTAGAAACGGTTCAGATATTTCTTGACATAATACTACTAATTAGTTATATTATAATTAGTAAATACTTAATTAAAATAAAATATATGAAAACAACAGAAAAATACGGAAAAAAAGCAGATTTAGCGTTATCACTTTGGGTAAAACTGGTCCGTTCAAGTAATACTATGGCGATGTTGACCGCAAAGGATATTGACCGATGCCAATTGACACCATCTCAATTCGGAGTTATTGAATCCTTGGGACACTTGGGACCTATGAAAATCGGGGAAATGTGTTCTAAGAAATTGATGACCGGAGGTACTATGACTGTAGTTGTCGATAATCTTGAAAAACTCGGATTGATTGAACGTCTGAAAGATCCGGATGACCGACGGGCTTCTATCATTCAATTGACTGGGAAAGGGGAAGACAAATTTAATGAGATGTTTCCGGAGCATGCCGCTTTGGTAGAAAAACTTATCTGGTCGTCACTAAATGAAATGGAAATAATACAACTGTCCGAACTTTTAAAAAAATTAGGTTGTTCTCTGAAAACCAAATTGTAAACACAACAACATTCACCCACCATTGCAACAAAGAAAGGATTCTATACAATGAAACAGCTTTTCGCTGCATCAGCAACAGTAATGCTTATGGTTACCCTCTTATCCGCACAGACGAAATGGAAAGTCGATAAATCTCACACCATGATCAATTTTACAGTTCCTCACATGGTTATTTCGGAAGTATCTGGTCAGTTTAAGGAATTCGATGCAACCATGGAAACGTCGGAAGAAGATTTTACCGATGCAAAGATCCACGTAAAGATTAAAGCAAAAAGTATTGATACTGGAACCCAAGGACGTGACAATCATCTTCGTAGCACAGATTTTTTTAATGCCGAAGTTGATAGTATTATTACATTTGAAAGTTCTAAGATGGAAAAAATTGGAAGTGATACCTATAAAATATTCGGAACTTTAACCATGCGCGGTGTAACAAAGGATGTTGTTCTGGAAACAAAATATAAAGGAAAAATTAATGGCAAACGGGGAATGATTACAGCGTTCAAAGCAACCACTGCGATCAATCGTAAAGATTGGGGCTTAAGCTGGAACCGGAATATCGAAACGGGCGGATTGGTAGTCGGAGAATCGGTTGACCTCACAATCTTAATAGAATTTGTAGAAATAAAAGCATAAACAGAATTATAATATTTAATGTCCCATAAGAAAGAATAACAAAATGTCATATTTCGCCGAACAATCAGTCTCAGTCGACGTGCGTAATATGTGGAAAGCGAAATAGTGCACGCAAATAGTAATTTCTTTGTGTCTCACATGGTCATATCTGAAGTTACTGGTACATTCAAAGAATATGCATGCACTGTTATTGCTTCCTACGATGATTTCTACGATGCACAGATTAATGTGTCTATCAATGAAAAAGCATTAATACGAAAAGTTTTGAATGTGACAACCATCTTCGCAGCGCAGATTATTTTGATGTGGGAAACCATTCCGTTTTAACGTCTACAAGCACCGTCGTTGAAGTACAAGAGAATAACATAGCTATCTAAAATAAAACCCTTATCGACAAAAATTTATCGACACGAGTGGATTTATGGAAGATATGTTATGTTGAGAAAAGTATGCCTTCCCCTACATTTCTTACAGTGTTGGATGAGATGTGGGAGGGAGCGAAATTTAGAAGGATTGAACGAGCTTTTTCTCCCCCTACCAAGGGGGGAGATACAGAGGGGGAGTCTGAAATCATGAAGGGACTTTTGATGGCGTTTTTTTTGCCATCTACGGGCACGTGCGAACGGGATTCAGCGAGCGCGTTACATTTCGAAAGGAGTTCTTGTGTTCCTTTTCTTGTGCCGGCCAAATCTTTATACCGTGTCGGCATTCCTTCGGAACCCGTTAAGAAAAGAAGGAATAAGTTTTTCTCTTTTATGATTCATTTTGGACAAGTATGAGAGAATAACACAGATGAGCAATCGAAAGAAACGATACGTCAGCAAATACAAGCACTCTGCGATTTAACAATGAGCGTAAAGAATTTGGAAGCAACAATGGTAACATGTAATAAACACTATTCAAGTGGTGAAATTATGGTGCGTTGGAAACCGGATGTTTGTATCCATTCGGGAAATTGTGTGCATCAATTGTTACCGGTAATTAATCCTAGAACGAGACCTGGATCATTATTGAAGGAGCCAAAACAGACGAGATTATTCGGACGGTGGAAGGATGTTCCTCATGAACACTGACGTGGGATCAGGAACAATGAAAAAAAGTATAACAGGAATTCATCACATTACTGCGATGGCAAGTGATGCCCAGCGGAATGTCGATTTTTATATTTCAGTGCTTGGATTACGATTGGTAAAAAGATCGATCAACCAGGATGCACCGGATGTCTATCATCTCTATTACGGGGATGAGATCGGGAGTCCGGGTACGGCAATGACCTTTTTTCCTTTTGGAAAAACGGCTCGCGGTACTCGCGGCAACAGAGAAATATCGCATGTTGCATTTGCTGTGCCGACATCATCGCAGTATTTTTGGATTACTCATTTATTGAAACAGGGAATATCGTTTGATGGTCATCAGGATTTGTTTGGCGAAACAGTTTTTACATTTCCAGATCCCGACGGTATGTTGATCGATCTAGTTTTTACAGAGAAACATATTCTTCGTTTTCCATGGCATAATAGTATCGTGCCGGCAGAACATGCTATTAAAGCATTTCATGGTGTGACAATGAATCTTGCCGCAAAAGATCCGTCGGTCGCTGTGTTACAGGGAGTACTTGGGGCACGTCCGATAGAACACGTGAAAAACCGATACCGATATGTTATTGGAACAGGAATGGATGAGGCGATGATTGATCTGGTTATCGATCCGTCACTACCGGTTGCGCGCCAATCTGCAGGATCAGTACACCATATTGCATGGCGAGTCAGCGATGATGCGGCACATGAAGTATGGCAAAAAACTGTTGCTAAAAATGGACTTGGATCGACAGATATTATTGACCGGTTTTATTTTCACTCTATTTACTTCCGCGAACCGGGCGGAATTCTGTACGAAATTGCAACTGACAATCCGGGATTTACTGTGGACGAAACGTTAGATGAATTGGGAGCAAAGTTGGTGTTGCCCCCGTGGTACGAACCGCACCGGAAAACGATTGAGAATGCATTGCCACCAATTCACATTCCCAATTCAACGGTGACTTCGTGAAGACGATAACGATTCCGGCAAAATCTACCGATCTGCATAATAATCCGATTGTCAAAGTTGCGGGTGAAGATCTGTCATCCGCAAAAGCTGTTGTTATTATGGTTCATGGCCGCGGCGCAACGGCGGACGGTATTCTTGATTTGGCGAATTATTTTATGTTTAAGGGAGTTTCGTATATTGCACCGCAGGCGGTCGGTAACATATGGTATCCGTATAGCTTTCTTGTCCCTTTAGAAATAAATGAACCGTGGATTTCATCCGCACTACAACGGTTATCGGAAATTGTTGATTATGTGGATGCGGCTGGGATTCCAGAACAAAAGATTATGTTGTTGGGCTTTTCGCAAGGTGCCTCCCTTTCACTTGAATGGGCCGCCAGGAATTCACGACAAATCGCCGGGGTGTTTGCTTTAAGCGGTGGTATCATCGGCCCTCCCGGTCTAAAGCGGGAATATTCTGGATCTTTTACCGAAACCTCCGTGTTTATTGGATGCAGTGATGTCGATTTTCATATTCCGAAAGAGCGGGTGCTTGAAAGTGCCGATGTGTTTCGCAGCATGAATGCGAATGTGACGATGCGTTTGTATCCGAACATGGCACATACGATAAATGACGATGAAATTGAATTCGTTTCTTCTTTTCTCGGCACATTGTTGGGGAGGTAATGTTCACAATATACAATTCTGATGAACGTCTGAATATATCTGGGGCTTGGGGAACATCTACGTTTTCTAAAAATACTTTAGAAGTCGTATCTGCGGACAGGGGGATGTAGCAACTGGAATTTAATGCCGGAATTGTTGAAGCAGAAAAACTCCAGATTGTTTTTTTACCGAACGAGTTGAATAAAACGCCGTTTAGAACAAAGGCATTATTTGACTTTCAGCAAAATAAAGTTTCTTTTGTGGAACTTGTTTCGCCGAAGAATGCTTTTTCGCACACGATTCGCCATCAGGCGGCAGTACTCATGGGTGAATTTGAGGCTGGTAAACATATCGGGTAGACGCTTTACAGTGATTCGGTCGGTCTTTTTGTGTATGTGCTCAATGGAGTTGTCTCACTTCACAACCTGATCCTCCGCCGTGGAGATTCTATTGGATCGTAGGTGAAGAACAAACGATGAGCCATATTGCAGAGCAGTCAAAATTATTAGATATAAAAGTTTCGATGAATGATTGAGGAATAGATGAAAACATTTATGGTGGAAATCCGTTTGCCGTATGAACCTACGCAAGAATTCTTTTCATTAATTCCTGCACAGCGTGCCATGGTGATCGATCTGTTAATGAAGCGGAAATTCCTGAGTTATACTCTTGCGGCGGATCGGTCCAAAGTGTGGATTGTGATGGTAGCGGAATCGGAAGCGGATGCGCGCGTATTGTTGGAAAAACAACCGATGGATAAATACTTCGGTTACCTGTTTACGGAATTAATGTTCCATGACATGGCAGGTGCTCTTTTTCCTTCTGTTTCACTGAACTGACGGCATTGATGGATTGAATGAATTTATCACAGCATGTTTGGTTTTCCTTTTGTGAGTGGACACATGAATCTCTTTGAATTAAAAAAAATTACCGGTGAGCATAAAGTATCAGAACGGATGCCCTTGATGTTTATAGGACACGGGAATCCGATGAATGCAATCGAAAATAACCGCTTCAGCACTTCCTGGAAAGAGGTCGGTGCGAAACTTCCAAGACCGCAAGCAATTCTTTCGGTTTCTGCACATTGGCTTACACGGGGCACAAGGGTGCTTGCCGTGGAGCATCCAAGAACGATTCATGATTTCGGTGGTTTTCCTCAAGAGTTGTTTGCACAACAGTATCCTGCACCCGGTGCACCTGAGTTTGCGAAAGAGACGCAGCGGCTTTCCACTCGGCAGCATATTGTGCTGGATGATGAGTGGGGTTTTGATCACGGCACATGGAGCGTGCTGGTTCAGATGTTTCCGAAAGCCGATATTCCGGTGTATCAACTGAGTATCGATTACAGTAAACCGATGAGTTATCATTTTGCCCTGGCACAACAGCTTCGAACATTGCGGGATAAAGGTGTGCTGGTGATCGGCAGTGGAAATATTGTTCATAATTTACATGCCGTCAATTTTCAGAGCAACGCAAAGCCGTATGATTGGGCATTGGAATTTGATTCGACCATTAAACAATGGATAGAAAAAGGAGACCATCAGTCGATTTTGAATTTTCAGCGACTCGGCGCATTAGCGTTACAAGCGCACCCCACATATGATCATTTTCTCCCCCTGATGTACGTGCTGGGCTTCTACCATTCCGGAGAAAACCCTACATTTTTTAACGATGATTTCGACATGAGTTCTGTCTCAATGCGATCCATGATTTACCACACCTAATTCCATAATGGTTGCCCGGAGTGTTTATCCGGATTCGATTATTTTTTGCCGTTTGAAATCCGAGAGAAATTGTCGTAGTTTCACTTGAGGTATATTACTCTATGAATCTTTCTCCCGATATTTATAAGACACTTTTCAACGAATGGAACGACTACGCATTCCTTGTGGACAGATCATCAACGGTCTTCGACATGAATGCCAAAGCGCGGTTAAAAACCCCGGTCCATGCGTTTCTAACAGAATATTTTTCTCTTGAAGGTAAAGTTCTTTACCGCTCGTCATTACAAAATAAATCCGTATCATTTCGCTCTGATTTTTTCTTCTCACCGGAAGATCACTGCTATGCCGCAGTAACAGTTTTGCCGATTCCGGACGATCACGAAGAACTGTTTTTGGTCGTGATAAAAGATATCACCGATCAGCATGACAAGGAGATCGAACTGCTGCGTTTTTCGGAAGTGATTCATCGCACGGTTAATCCTATTCAGATTACGAATACCGAAGGGAAAATGATTTATGTAAATCCGGCGTTTGAACATATCACCGGATATTCCCGTGAAGAGCTGATCGGTTCTAATCCAAGCATACTCAGCAGCGGAAAACACGGAAAAGAATTTTGGAAAAAAGTGTGGGTAAAAATTTATGCGGGGGAGCAATGGGTCGGTCAGTTGCAGAACCGCCGAAAAAACGGCGAATTGTTTCACTCTGAATTGGTTATTTCACCGATCATCGATGAAGACAAAAAGGTGATCGGTTTTCTCGGTGCGCACCGAGATATTACCGATCAGAAAATTCTGGAGAGACAGGTGGTGCGTTCGCAAAAAATGGAAACCTTCGGGACACTGGCCGCTGGTATCGCTCATGAAGTAGGAAATCCGCTTACCTCTATCTCGTCGTTGGTACAGGTAGTGCAACGTCAATCGAACGATGATTTTGTGCAGGAAAAACTTGAACTGGTAAAAAATCAGATCAATCGTATTGCAAAGATTATCCGCGAACTTGTCGACTTCTCCCGACCTTCCACACATGAAGTGAAAGATGTCAGTGTTAATCTGGTTCTCCGTGAAGCCATCAACATCGTTCAATACGGTAAAAAGGCACGATCCATAAAACTTAATGTCGCATTGGAGGAAAATCTTCCCTTTGTCCATGCAGTTCACGATCAGTTGCTGCAGGTATTCCTGAATATTTTGATGAATGCAGTTGACGCAAGTATGGGAATTTCGGACTCCGCAATTTCAATTTTGACAAAACAATCGGACGAAAAGGTCGAAATTAGCATAACAGATAATGGCACGGGAATTGCCGAAAAGAACATTGGAAAGATATTCGATCCGTTCTTTACTACGAAAGAAGTGGGCAAGGGGACTGGTTTAGGGCTTTGGGTAAGTTTGGGAATCATCCGGAATTTTGGCGGTGATATCCATGTAGAGAGTGACGAAGGAAAAAGTACGACATTTGTTGTTCGTTTACCGATAAAAGGAATGTAAATGAAAAAAAAGATTCTCGTAGTGGATGATGAAGAGATCATCCGTGATTCGATAACGTTCGTGCTGGAAAAAGAAGGATATTTTGTCCGGAAAGCTGAGAACGGTGCTGTTGCGTTGAAGATGCTGAACGAGAATATGTTCGATCTAGTCATTACGGATATCGAAATGCCGGAATTGCGAGGACCGGACTTGATGGAGAAAATCTCCGAACGGTTTCCGCACACATTTGTTATCATGATCACGGCCTACGCATCAATTGAAACGGCCATTGCTGCTATCCGCAAAGGTGCATACGATTATTTGTTAAAGCCGATTGAATTCGATGATCTTTTGTTCCGAATAAAAAAATTATTCGAGTATAAGGAACTTGTGCTGGAAAATACGATGCTGCGTCAGGAAGTGAACCGCAAGTTCGACTTCTCCTCCATTATCGGTCAAAGCGATGCAATGAAAAAAATCTTCTCAGACATTCAGAAGGTAGCGCCAACCGATGGCACTGTGCTGATTACCGGAAAGAGCGGAACGGGAAAAGAATTGGTTGCTCGAGCGATCCATTCGCACAGTAAACGGAACAACAAACGGTTTCATGCGATCAATTGCGGAGCGATCGTCGAAACGTTGTTTGAAAGTGAATTGTTCGGACATAAAAAAGGATCATTCACCGGTGCAACAAGCGACAAAGACGGTGCATTTAAGGCCGCCGAAGGTGGAACGCTGCTGTTGGATGAAATCAGTGAAATGCCTCTCCATTTGCAGCCGAAACTGCTGCGCGCACTGGAACAGCGCGAAATCACACCGGTGGGGAGCAACGAAACCATTCCAATTAATGTGCGGATTGTTGCAGCGACAAATAGAAATTTGAAAGAAGAGATCGGTAAGGGAAAATTTCGCGAGGATCTTTTCTACCGATTAAACGTTGTGGAGATCCATCTTCCCGAATTGAACGAACGATCCGAAGATATTCCGTTGCTCGTCAATTCATTCATCTCAAAATTCCGGTCCGAAATGGGAAAATCGATCAAAGGAATTACCAATCAGGCAATGAGTGCATTGGTGAATCATCAGTGGAAAGGACAGATCCGCGAACTGCAAAATATAGTGGAACGTGCGATGATCTTTTGTGATGCAGAAATGATTGACGTCCAACATTTACCTGAAGAACTTCAGGCGAGTGCTCAAATCTCCGTTATCGATTATTCATCCCAATCGTTGAAGGATGCCGTTCATATGTTCGAACGGAGGTACATCGAACAGAAACTGAAAAACCATGCCGGCGACAAGGAAAAAGTTGCCAGAGATCTGGGGCTTAGTTTATCCACACTCTACCGGAAATTCGAAGAACTTGGTATTCCTTTAAAAGAGAAATAATCGCCAACGATAACACCTCGTTTTGTCCGTTGAATTCAGAGAGAAAATATTGTACTTTTGTTCAATACAGTGTTTTCTCATCTTCTCATCCAGAAGGAATTTAGCATGGAAATACCTCCCTACGTTAAACACGATAGGCTCAAACAATGGGTTAAAGAAATTGCCGCTCTTACCAAACCAGACAATGTGTATTGGTGTGACGGGTCCGAAAAAGAGTATAATGAACTGTGCGAAGGAATGGTGAAGTCCGGTACGTTCAAACGACTCAACCCCAAAAAGCGTCCCAATAGTTACCTCGCCATTTCCGACCCGTCTGATGTTGCGCGGGTAGAGGACCGGACATTTATCTGTTGCCGCCGCCGTTCCGATGCCGGCCCGACAAACAATTGGGTCGATCCGAAAGAGATGAAAGTGACGTTGAACAAATTGTTCGACGGCTGTATGGTCGGCAGAACAATGTTCGTAGTACCGTTCAGCATGGGTCCGCTCGGTTCCGACATCGCTCATATCGGCGTTGAGATTTCCGATTCGCCGTACGTTGTCACCAACATGCGTATTATGACTCGTATGGGAAAGGCAGTGTACGATGTGCTGGGAGAGCATGGGGAATTTGTTCCATGTGTTCATTCCGTCGGTATGCCGCTGGTGGGTGGATTAAAAGATGTTTCGTGGCCGTGCAATAAAGATCATAAATATATCGTTCATTTCCCCGAAGAGCACAGCATTTGGTCGTTCGGAAGCGGTTATGGTGGAAACGCGTTACTCGGGAAAAAATGTTTTGCGCTCAGGATCGCGTCGACGATGGCACGGGATGAAGGTTGGCTGGCAGAGCATATGTTGATTCTCGGCGTTGAATCTCCGGAAGGGCAAAAAACATATGTCGGAGCTGCGTTCCCCAGCGCTTGTGGAAAAACAAATTTTGCGATGCTGATTCCTCCCAAGTCGTTTGCCGGTTGGAAAGTATCGACCGTGGGGGACGATATTGCATGGATCAAGCCGGGACATGACGGCAGGTTGTATGCCATCAATCCAGAAGCAGGTTTTTTTGGCGTCGCGCCAGGGACATCGGAAAAAACTAATCCAAATGCAATGGCAACCATGTCGAAGAATACGATTTTCACCAATGTTGCATTAACTGAAGATGGCGATGTGTGGTGGGAAGGTATGACAAAAACTCCGCCAGCAAAGTTAATCGATTGGCAGGGAAATACCTGGACGCCGGAAAGCGGAAAAAAAGCAGCCCATCCCAACTCACGGTTCACCGCACCAGCTAATCAATGCCCTTCCATCGACAAAGATTGGGAGAATCCTGATGGAGTTCCAATTAGTGCATTCATTTTTGGCGGTCGACGCAGTACAACGATTCCTCTGATCACTCAGGCAATCAATTGGAACTTTGGCGTTTATATGGCAGCCACAATGGGTTCAGAGACAACAGCAGCAGCTGTTGGTGCGACTGGAGAAGTTCGGCGTGATCCATTCGCCATGCTTCCTTTCTGCGGGTATCACATGGCAGATTATTTCAATCATTGGCTAAAGGTTGGTAGAGAAATCTATAATCCCCCCAGGATTTTCAACGTAAATTGGTTCCGGAAGGATGCTCAGGGAAATTTCCTCTGGCCGGGCTTCAGCGACAATATGCGCGTGTTAAAATGGATCGTTGAACGTGTGCATGGACAATCCTTCGCGATTGAAAGCCCGATTGGCTGGATGCCCCGATACGAAGATATGGATTTTACCGGGTGGCACGATATCTCCCAGGAGCAGTTTTATGAGCTGATGGCAATTGACAAAGAATTATGGAAAAAAGAAATACTCTCACACGAAGAACTTTTCATAAGACTCTATGACAGGCTTCCGAAAGAATTCTTGCTGACGCGTGATATGCTCTTATCGCAACTCTGGCGCTCCCCTGAAAAGTGGGAGATGGGACCTGAATATTAATAATTGAAAAACTATCGGATTGCTTCAGCAATCCGATAGTTTTGTCAGTATTTACACTCCCACGAATAAGAAACACCATTCGTTTTTCCCACCTTTGAAACATTGACTTCAAAAACCTGCGGAAATTATAAGGAAATCACCGATTTCTTGCGGTACGCTCTTTGCTTTTTAAAAATATGATGGGAGGAAAGGAGGATGTTATGAACGTATCATTTCATCATCCATTACCGTTAAAGTTTCATTCTAGGCATAAAATTATTCCAGCATTTGCTGCAGCTCCATATTCGGTAATACAGGCAAGGAATGATTTCAAAAAAATGCTTGGTGTCAATCTTGAACGTGGTCTGCTTTTCTCTGCATTGTTTCATGTGGTGGTGCTTGGATTCTACCATGGGATTCAATATTATCAGAGTTTCGAAGAAGAAGCTCCGATGATAAAAATCCGGATTATGAAGTACAGTGAACTTGGTCCCCCGCCGTCAATCACCAATTCAATGACTGCACCTGTGGTTGGCGTGGCAAAGATCGGTAAACCGAATATTGGTACACCAGTTCCTGTTCCCGATGCAGAGATAAATCCGGAACAGACCATTGCGACACAAACAGAAATGAGCGCGGTGTCCAGTTCGGTGCTGAGCGACGGGGAAGGTGAAGGGGGAGAAATTCGTATTGAAGAGGATGTGAAAATCGAGAACGATGAACCGGGAATGAACGATTTTGTTCCGGTCGAAAAGATTCCACAGGTTATCTCAGCCCAAAAACCGTTGTATCCGGAAATTGCTCGCAGGTCCGGAATGGAAGGATCTGTTTGGGTAAAAATTCTTGTTGATAAAACAGGCAAAGCGAGAAAGGTTGTTGTTATTAAAGAATCTGGAGGGGGAATTTTCAACGAAGAGGCGATAAAAGCAGCGTGGAAGTATCAGTTCACTCCCGCTATTATGAATAGTGGTCCGGTGCAGGTGTGGGTGGCAATAAAATTTAATTTCCGCCTGACAGATAAGTAAGAAAAATCGGTACTTTTTAGAAAGACAAATATTTCAGAAATACATCGACGCGTGATGTAATACACGTGTGATGATAGTGAAAAAACGAAAACACCTATGATTTCAACAGTAGAACAAATTAATGATCACATTCAACAACGTCCGGTATGGAATAACATTTATCGATCGAAATGTATCTCCTTAGAAGATGCTGCGGCGCTTATATATTCCGGAGACAATGTTTTTGTTAGTGGGAATGCCGCGTCTCCGAAAACATTTCTTGAAGTGCTGGCTCGGCGGAAAAGTGAATTGAAAAATGTTTCAGTCTACCATCTGCTGTTGATGGGAACCGATCCGTTTTACGACGAAGAAATGCGTGACCATATCCGGCATGTCTCGTTCTTTGTGGGCGGTGCGGATCGAAAAGCGATACAACAGCATAGAGCCGATTATTTGCCGGTGTTCCTGGGGGAAATACCGTCTCTGTTTTATAAAAATATTATCCCTTTGGATGTTGTGTACGTGATGGTTTCTCCGCCGAATAGCGACGGTTTTATCAGTTTGGGTGTAGAATGTGCCGCTTCAAGGGCGGCAATTGATTCCGGGAAAGTAGTGATCGCACAAGTGAACGACAATGTTCCGTTTACCTACGGTGAGTCGCTGGTGCCGGTATCGAAAATCCACTATTTCGTTGAGCGGACGGAAGCATTGTTCGAACTGCCACCTCCGGAAATCGGTGAAATAGAATTGAAGATTGCAGAATATATTTCTCCGCTTATCGAAGATGGGTCGACGCTGCAGCTTGGCATCGGTGGAATTCCCAATGCAATCATGAGCGGATTGGACGATAAAAAAGATCTCGGTGTTCACACCGAAATGTTCTCGGACGGCATGATGGAAATGATGCAAAAGGGAGTAATTACGAATAAGCGTAAATCGCTGCATCCGGGATATTCTATTGCCACTTTTGTTCTTGGTTCCAAAGCGTTATACGATTACGTAGACCATAACCGGGAAATTAAATTATTACCGACGGATATCACTAACAGTCCGTTTATCATCTCGCAAAATGAAAAAATGGTTTCGATCAATTCTGCTATCGAAGTGGATTTGACGGGACAAGTGTGTGCCGATTCAATTGGAACGAAAATCTATAGCGGATTCGGTGGACAATTGGATTTTGTCCGCGGTGCGTGTGCTGCACGGAACGGAAAGGCGATTATCGCACTTCCTTCAATGGCGAAGAATGGGTTCTCACGGATTACGTCGACTCTAAAACAGGGAGCTGGCGTGGTAACCACCCGTGGAGACGTTGAATATGTCGTAACGGAATATGGTATTGCATTGTTAAAAGGGAAAACATTGCGGCAGAGAGCGGAGGCGTTGATCGCCATCGCGCATCCTTCTGTCCGTGAAGACCTGGAACGATGGTTCAGTATGTCTAACAACACAAAAGGCGGATCATAATGGCTTCACTGTTGAAAACCATCACTTCTATCATTGAGGAACAAAAGGCGATTGAAGATCTCTCGTATGAAGTTGAGAAAGTCCTGAAATACTACGAGGAACACCCGCAATATCCTTTAGACTATAATAAAATCCGGACGCGGATTCAGGAAGTAAATTCCCGATTATCCAAATTACGCGAAGACTTGCAGCACATGGCGGCGGGCAATATATAATTCTGTCGAGAAAGGAGATCGTTATGGTCAGTGTGAAAAACATCATGGTAACGACCGATCTATCCGCGGCATCGTATTCTGCAATGGAATATGCAGCTTGGCTGGCCAAGAAAGAGAAAGCAAACATTATTGTGTTCTACAGCGTGGATAATTTACCGACTGTAGCATACCACACCGTGGATCTTACCTTTGATAAGTTTCGCGAAGAGATTCTGACAAATGAACGGAAAAAATTGAAAGAAGTATCTGAAACATTTAAGTCAATATTTCCTAGAAAGTTTCAGACAGTGATTACGGAAGGGAATGCCGCACAATCGATCGTGCAGTATGCAAAAGAACATTCCATTGATATGATTGTGATGAGCACTCATGGCAGAACCGGGATTCAACATGTTCTGCTGGGTAGTGTTACGGAGCGGGTTGTGAGGACCTCGCATTGTCCCGTTCTAACCGTAAAATCGTCAGAAGGTTTCGTGAACGTAAGAAAAACTAATAAGGCTAAAAAGATCCCGAAGTAAATCAGATCGTTAATACAAATTTGTTTCAGCAATAATCCTCGAAGTTTGAGGATTATTTTGTTTTTGAGAGGAATTTTAGAAGGAGAAGAAATTTTACCACAAAATTAATTGGAACACTGATCGGAGTGTGTAAAAACAATGTAAAATCGACGTTTTTCCTTCAGGTGACGGGAAATAAGAGCGCATTTCATTTTCATGAAGTTTATTGTTTTTAGCGCGATAATGAATTATATTTCTACTTATTCTTTAAGGATGATCGCCGAAAACATTCAAAATATTGGGGAAAAGCTTAAAAATGCATGTATAATGGCAGGCAGAAAACCTAGCGATGTGCAATTGATTGCTGTGAGCAAAACCTTTGGAACGGATGCGATCACCCTGGCTATAAATGCAGGAATATTGGAGTTTGGCGAGAATTACGTTCAGGAATTGATCGAAAAACGCAATGCTTTAATAGACCGGAATATTCTATGGCATTTCATCGGTCATTTACAATCTAATAAAGTCAAATATCTAGCAGAATGGATCCACATGATCCATTCTGTCGACAGTGAAGGACTTGCTGTAGAGATTGAAAAACGTGCGGCGAAAGCAGGCAGGACTATTGATATATTGATTGAAGTTAATACATCAGAAGAGGCGACAAAATTCGGCATCCGTCCGAACCATGCGATAGAACTTGTTAAAGCGGTATCCAGGTTTGATCATTTAAATGTGAAAGGTTTGATGACAATCGGACCGTTTACGGATATTGTGGATGAATCCCGGGCTGCGTTCCGGTTGTTACGGTCAATCTTTAATGAAGTAAACAACAATGGCATTGGAAAACATCCGATGGAAATACTTTCCATGGGTATGTCGCATGATTATGCCGCAGCCATTGCAGAGGGGTCAACAATGGTACGGATCGGCACAGCGATCTTCGGTTCACGAACATCACAGTCCAATTAATTAGGAGGAAGTATGAAACTCACTCCACTTGATATAAAAAAACAGGAATTCAAAAAAGTACTGCGCGGTTATGATACGGTGGAAGTAGATGCTTTTTTGGATACACTTTCCGCTGAGTTCGCCGACCTGCTAAAACAAGCGAAAGAAATGCGTGAACAGGCGATTGAAAGCGAAGTACAACTGCGTGACTACAAACAAAAAGAACGCGACTTGCAGCAGGTATTGATGCAAGCGCAGGAAAACAGCGCACGGACGATCGATAATGCACGGAAAGAAGGGGAATTGATCATCCAGGAATCTGAACTGAAAGCTAGTCAGATCGTCGATCATGCGCGGATGGAAGTAATGCGCGCGAAAGAAGAAGTGACGAACCTTCGCGCAAAAAAGGAAGCCCTTGTCAGCAGATTGAAGGTGTTGCTCAATTCGGAAGTGGAACTGATTAAAGCGCTGGAAGCGGATGAAGAAATGAATAAACGGGATCAGAGCCAGGGAACCGGCAGAGATCATTTTCAAATTGATGAAGTTTTAAAGAAACTCTAATGCCTGAACTACTCACTCAGATTAACGATGCAGTACAATTCCTCCGGACAAAAACACAGTCCGTCCCGGTAGTTGGCATTATCTTAGGTACCGGTCTTGGCGGTTTGGTGAAGGAGATCGCCGTCGAAACAGTGATCGACTATTCCGATATCCCGCATTTTCCGGTATCGACCGTCGAATCCCATAAAGGGAAATTAATTTTCGGAACGCTTGGCGGGAAAAAGGTTGTCGCAATGCAGGGAAGGTTCCATTATTACGAAGGGTACTCCATGCGGCAGGTAACCTTTCCGGTGCGTGTAATGAAATTTCTCGGCGTGAAGACATTAATGATCTCCAATGCTGCGGGTGGTATGAATCCGTTATTTACCAAAGGGGATCTTATGCTCATCACCGATCATATCAATTTACTCGGTGATAATCCGCTGATCGGTCATAACGACACTGAACTCGGTCCGCGCTTTCCTGATATGACCGAACCGTATACACTCGAATTGATTGCTCTGGCGGAAAACGTGGCGCTAGATTTAAAAATACGACTGCAAAAAGGTGTTTTTGTGGCAGTTTCCGGACCAAATCTGGAGACACGGGCAGAATATCGATTTTTACGCGGTATAGGTGCGGATGTTGTTGGAATGTCAACCGTTCCCGAAGTGATCGTGGCGGTACATCAATCGATGCGCGTGCTCGGTTTTTCGATAATGACGGACGAATGTTTCCCCGATGCGCTCAAGCCGGTATCATTGCAGGAAGTAATCGCTGTGGCGAACGAAGCTGAACCTAAATTAACCTCTATCATGAAAGAAGTTGTTGCGAGAATGTAGAAGTATGTTTAAAGAACTAACAGACAAAATAAATTATTCCGAAATAGAAAAAGCGAACCTACATTTCTGGGATGAGAACAAGATTTTTGAAGAATCAATCTCGTCGCGTAGTGGGAAACCGTTATATACATTTTACGAAGGACCGCCGACCGCGAACGGACGGCCCGGAATTCATCATGTAATGGCGCGTACGTTGAAAGATGCATTCTGCCGTTATAAAACCATGAGCGGATTCCAGGTGCACAGAAAAGCAGGATGGGATACGCATGGTTTACCGGTAGAAATAGAAGTGGAAAAGCAAATCGGGATCAAACACAAAGATGAGATCCTGGATTACGGTGTGGAGAAGTTCAATCAGATGTGCCGCGAGTCTGTCTGGAAATACAAAACCGATTGGGAGAAGCTGACGCGCGAGATGGGGTATTGGGTTGATCTGAATGATCCGTACGTGACATTCGAAAACAACTACATCGAATCGATCTGGTGGGCGTTGAAACAGTACTACAGCAAAGAGATGATTTATCGCGGCTACAAAATCCAGCCGTACTGCCCGCGGTGTGAAACTCCGCTTTCATCGCACGAAGTGGCACTTGGATATAAAGACGTCAAAGATCCCAGCGTGTATATTAAAATGAAATTGAATGGGGAAGAAAACACGTACTTCCTTGTGTGGACCACTACGCCGTGGACACTGATTGCGAACGTTGCGCTTGCCGTACATCCTGAAATTGAGTATGTAAAAGTTGAACTGCTGGCGACAGAAGAAGAAATAACAACACCAACTGGGGAATTTCTGATTCTTGCGAAAGCGCGTTTGGAAGTGCTGAAAGAAAAATATTCCATCGTCTCTGAATTTAAAGGAAAGGAACTGCTCGGCAAAGAGTACGGTCGATTATTCAATTATCACCAGGTATCGGAAAAAGGATGGTACGTTGTTGAAGGAAGTTTTGTCACGACCGACTCTGGATCCGGTATTGTTCATATGGCTCCGGCGTATGGTGAGGACGATTATCAGACCTGCCGGAAGTATGGTTTGCCGACGATTCATCCAGTAAATAAATCTGGTGAGTTCGAAGATGCGGTAACCGACTTCAAAGGAAAGTTTGTGAAGGATGCCGATGCGGAAATTATCAATTATCTAAAATCGCGCAGCATCCTCTATAAAAAAGAGCAATACCTGCACAGTTATCCGCATTGCTGGCGGTGCTCTTCTCCGCTGTTGTATTATGCACGTACTTCGTGGTACATCAGTACGACCAAATATGTGCAGCGGATGATCGATCTGAACAAACAGATCAATTGGATTCCGAAAGAAGTAGGTGAAGGACGTTTCGGTAACTGGCTGGAAGAGAATAAGGATTGGGCGTTATCGCGTGACCGCTATTGGGGAACTCCGCTGCCGATTTGGCTTTCGGAAGACGGTAAGGAGATGAAATGTGTCGGGAGTTTTGAAGAATTAGTCGGTGCAGAATGGCTGGATGATCAGGGGAAACCGACCGGTAAAAATTTCACCAACGAGGATATTAAAACGTTTGATCCGCACAAGCCGACAGTGGACCGCTTAGCGTTCAAATCGGTTTCGGGTACGTACCTGAAAAGGACGCCGGAGCTGATCGACGTGTGGTTCGATTCCGGTGCAATGCCATTTGCACAATGGCATTATCCGTTTGAGAATACAGAAATTTTCGACAAAGCATATCCTGCTGATTTTATCTCTGAAGGTATCGATCAAACACGAGGGTGGTTCTATACGCTACATTCTATTGGATCTTTCCTGTTTGACAAGCCAGCATATAAAAATGTTCTGGTGAACGAATTGATCCTCGACAAGAGTGGTCAAAAGATGTCCAAGTCGAAAGGGAATACAGTTGATCCATTCGGTTTGATATCCAAATACGGCGCAGATGCTACGCGATGGTATCTTGTATCGCAGTCTCCGGTGTGGCGTCCCACGCTGTTTGATGAAGACGGTATCGTAGAAGTTCAGAGGAAATTCTTCAGCACACTGGTGAACACCTACTCGTTCTTCGCACTCTATGCCAATATCGACGGTTTTGATTTTTCAGAACCGACCATTCCGATCGCCGAACGTGCCGAAATCGACCGCTGGATCATTTCGTCGTTGAATTCGCTCGTGAAAGAGTACCGTCAATATATGAATGAGTACGATCTAACGAAAGCATCGCGGGCGATTTCGGATTTCACGCTGGATAATCTTTCCAACTGGTATGTGCGTCGGAATCGCAGGCGATTCTGGAAAAGCGAAAAAGGGAAGGATAAAACTGCGGCGTATCAAACATTGTATGAGTGTCTCGATACGATCGTAAAACTGACGGCGCCAATTGCACCGTTTCTTGCCGATGAGATGTACCGTAATTTAAATACGACTACAAAAAGAGAGAAACATATTTCGGTGCATCTTGCCATGCTTCCGGAGATAAATGAATCTGCCATAGACCCAGCGCTGGAAACCAGGATGGACAAGGCGATCCGTATTGTTGGTTTAGTACGCGCCATGCGGATGAAGTCGAATCTGAAAGTCCGCCAGCCGCTGCTAAAAATCCTTGTGCCGGTAAAAGACCAGACAGAATATGCTCTTTTAAAATCAGTTGAAGATGTTATTTTAGACGAAATTAACGTAAAAGTGCTTGACGCGAAGATTGATCAGGATATCATTAAGTATAAGATCAAACCGAATTTCAGAGTTCTTGGTAATAAATATGGGAAATCGACGGCGAAAGTTGCCGAAGTAATTCGTACCTTTACGGCGGAGCAGATCGGAAAAATTAACGGTGATGGAGCTATTCAGATTTCTGTGGAAGGAAATCCGATTACCATCGTGCACGATGATGTTGAAATTGTCGCCGAAGAAATTAAGGGATGGATTGTGGAATCCGATGGTAAAGTAACCGTTGCACTGGATACAGAAATTTCGCCGGCACTTCGCATCGAAGGGTATGCGCGCGAATTTGTCAGTAGAATCCAAAACCTTCGAAAGGATTCGGGCTTCGAAGTGACGGACCGTATTTCGATTGTGTTCAATTCAAACGAAGAACTTTCCGACGCATTGTTGCGTTCTTCAGCATATATTATGAGCGAAACTTTGTCTGTGGATCTTAAAAAAGCTACGCTTAATGGCGGTTCAGTAAAAGAAGATATTAACGGTGTACAATGTGAGATCAGCATTTTCAAAGTATAAATCATTCATTGTCATTTTCAAAAAAGGATAACAATGGCAAAAAAAGTCATTAAAAAGGCGAAATCAAAACCGGCGAAGAAAGCATCCCGGCCGAAAACATCGGTTGCTAAGATGAAAAGTGCTCCGGCGAAACCGGTCAAGAAAAAATTGGTGAAGGGATTCAATGCCAAGGAATTGACCTATTTCAAAGGAATCATTACCGATAAGCGCAGAGAGATTCTGGAAGAATTGGCGATCCTGAAAGAAAGTATGATGGATGTTACAACGGGAGAATATGCCAGCGAGAACTCTACATATTCCACGCATATGGAGCAGGGGACTGATGCAATGGAACGGGAAAAAACGTTTCTGTTTGCATCTCGCGAAGGAAAATTTCTTAACTATCTGGACGATGCACTGAAACGAATCGACAAAGGAACCTACGGATTTTGTATCAATTGCGGCAAGTTGATTCCTAAAGCCCGGTTGGAGGCGGTACCGCACGCACAATTGTGTATTGAATGCAAAAATTTGAAGAAGGGATCAATGTAACTGTGAGAGTTCTTTTTTTAACTGCATTCATTGTTATTGCCGACCAAGTATCAAAATTTGTGATCAAAGGTCTGGAAGTTCCCTCGCTCGAAATCTCGATTAAAGGGATGCAACTGGGTACTTCGATTCCTGTGCTTGGCGATTTTCTCCGGATTACTTTTATTGAAAATCCAGGCATGGCATTCGGCATTGAAGTGGTGGACGGGAAATTGTTTCTGACTCTCTTTTCGATTGTTGCAAGTGCCGGAATCCTTCTCTATCTCTATGTCATGCGTACTGAAAAACTGTTGTTCAGAATCTCCCTAGCGTTGATTCTTGGTGGAGCAATCGGTAACCTGATTGACCGGACATTTTACGGGGTGATTTACAATGAATCCGAACTTTTTCATGGCAAAGTAGTCGATTTCATCGATATCGATTTCATTAATATCGATCTCTGGGGATTCTCCCTTACACGTTTTTGGGTATTTAATATTGCTGATGCCTCTGTTTCAATCGGCGTGTTGATGATGCTTCTATTCCACCGATCGTTCGTGGATCAAGATGAAGCGCTGCCTGCAGTTGATTCCACTTCTGTTTCAGCTCGCGAATCGTCAACTGAGTCAAATCCAACGACATAACATAATTGTGGTAATCACCAAATACGATTCGTCGTTATTCTCAATCTCCATGTTCTTTATCGAAACGAAGAATCTTCCTGAATGATATCAATTCCACCAGGGTTACTGTGGTGATTTTTGAATATACGGCAATTTGAATAGAGGGGCTTCATTTCATCCGACGTTATGTCCCAGAAGATTTCGTTCGGAATGGCGTTTTTTTAGACTACCTATATTTTCATTCCCGCACAATTTCTGCGGGAATATTTTTTTATGCATTATGAAGAACCACTTCGAGATCCGCATTCCGCCGGGACAGACAAAGGAGCGTCTGGATATTTATCTGACGAACCGCACAGAGAATGCGACACGGAACAAAGTGCAGGAGGCGATTAAGAACGGAGAAGTTCGAGTAAACGGTAAGCTGGTGAAACCTAGTTATGTTGTGCTGCCGGAAGACCTAATTGAAGTTAATCTTTCCCGGCCGGATCCGCCTGAAGTAAAAGCTGAGGCAATACCGTTGGAGATCGTCTATGAAGATGAGTATCTGTTGGTAGTCAACAAACCGGCAGGAATGGTCACTCACCCTGCGTATAAAAATTATTCCGGAACGCTCGTTAATGCGTTAATGCATCATTCAGAACAATTGTCTCAGTTCCATGCTGTAGAAGATGATGAGTTCGATATTGTCCGACCGGGTATTGTTCACCGGTTGGACAAGGATACCAGTGGTTTGCTGGTTGTGGCAAAAGACGAAACCACTCACCAAAAGTTAGCCAAGCAATTCGCGGCAAAAACTTCTGAAAGGGAATATCAAGCGATTGTGTGGGGGAAATTTAAACAACAGCATGGGACAATTGACGCGCCGCTGGGGCGGAGTAAAAGCAACCGCAAAAAAGTAGCAGTGACTCCGGATGGTAAACATGCTATAACGGATTATGAAGTTATTGAACAGTTCGAGTATCTTACACTAATCCGTTTGCATCTTCGCACCGGGAGAACGCATCAGATCCGCGTCCATTGTGCACATATTCATCATCCTGTGTTTGGGGATGTAACGTACGGAGGGCGGGAGATTGTTGTAGGAGGAATTGAAGGGAAGAAAAAAGCTGAAGTGAAGAACCTGTTGGAACTAATGCCGCGCCAGGCGCTCCATGCTAAGAAATTGGGATTTGTCCATCCGTCTTTTAAAGAGCTGATGCGCTTTGAATGTGATCTTCCTGCTGATATGCAAACCATTCTCTTGCAATTACGGAAATGATAGAAGAGTACTGCCGAGAGTTAGCTTCACACCCCAACGTATTTGATCTTCTTGCAAGCCAATAATTCTTAGAGAGTAATTCCCTCAGGCATTCATCACTAACTGATGTTACGCAAAAAGGTAAAAATGGTTCGACGCGGCGCAGAAACAGCGGTCATCCTGGGCAAATCCTTTGCTGTTTGTTCCGAAGGAATCCCTGCAGGAAAGGATGCGTCTCCCGATAGGGATGCCTTCGGCAGAAGGATGACTTAACTATCTTAGCCTGCGCCTTGCTCACCATGACCGTTTTTCTTGTTTTGCGTAACGTGAGTCACTAACTGATATTCATAAAAAATATATTGTCGTCCCTCTTAAGCATACACAATTGTTAACGTAAGTTTTTACGGGACGCCCGATAGTGATTTACCATCAATAATACATGACACCAAAGGATTTGTTGGATTTTATATTGTACCGGAATATATTTTTCGCAGCAAAAATAATTGGAGACAAACTAAATATTAGTAGACATCCATCCGGAACTACTTCGTTGAAATGAAGGGATGAATAGCATGAGGAGATATAAGTAAATTTGGGGGATATTAGGAGCTATTTATTTTTCTGTAATTCCAATGACAATCGTTCCAAGGTTGGAACAAAATCCATCACAAAAACTTCTTCAGTTTGTGTTAAATTTACGGTGGGTAGTACTTCAATTTTCTTGAAGAGACTGTTGGGGATTTCGCCGATCGCACTGACGATACCTATTTTGATCCCTGGCGGAAATGCATTGCTGTATTCCGACGTTATGATCGCATCTCCTTCTTTCACATCTTGTGTTTTTGCCACATTTTTCAATAATAATGTTTTGCCATCCCACGCAACAATACCATCCACCCTGCTTCTCTGAATTTTTGCACTGGCACGGAAATCCACATTCACAATCAATTGTCCGATAGAATATCCGCCGCTGACAGCAACAATTCTTCCCACCAAACCTTCGCCTGTGACAATAGGATTTCCGAGCTGGATACTGTCGTCGGCACCGACATTTAGTGTGAGAGTGTTCCGGAGAAGATTTAAATTCTTCGCCACAACTTTTGCACTGGTTAAATACGTAGTAGAAGTTTCCTGCAGGGCAATCATTGAACGGAGACGGATGTTTTCCAACCGTGCCTCGCGCAGCTGGTTTACTTCGTCGGCAAGATTCACATTCACTTTGCGGAGGAGTTCATTTTCTTGCTGGAGTGCGCTGAGATTGGGGATAAAAGAGAATGTTTGTTGAATGACACCGAGCGTGCCGACTGTCAGCGACCGTATTTGACGGATCTGAGTATTATCATTGAAAACGAGAAGTATCAACGAGATAGAAACTAACGCGACAAGTATCACGTACTCTTTAAATAAAAACAGATATTGATACACGCGCTGAATCATTGCCGATTAATACCGTCTGCTGGTGAGGAGTACTTTTTGATATTTTTCCAAATTTTCCAGCACCCGGCCGGTTCCGCGAACAACCGCTGTGAGCGGATCTTCAGCAACGTGCACAGGAAGATTCGTTTCCAAACGGAGACGTTCGTCTAACCCTTTGATTAAAGCACCACCACCGGTGAGCATAATACCCCTGTCGAGAATATCGGATGCGAGTTCCGGAGGAGTCCGTTCGAGCGTCATTTTTACGCCGTCGATGATTGATGAAATATTTTCATTCAAGGCTTCTCGGATTTCAACAGAACTCGCTTCGGTTGTTTTCGGTATGCCGTTGACAAGATCGCGCCCTTTTACCTGAAT
>Ga0172379_10001825_pt1 | contig 40608 bp, 35 predicted proteins | sample GrowelOW334metaG_FD_119756 | JGI IMG/M metagenome (GOLD analysis project Ga0172379, IMG submission 119756) | Groundwater microbial communities from an aquifer near a municipal landfill in Southern Ontario, Canada - Groundwater well OW334 metaG | ecosystem: Environmental > Aquatic > Deep... | reverse complement strand
GTGGGTATTGAAATGAACCAAGACACCAAGCGCGCCTGTAATGGACATATTATCCAAAAGTGGTGATTCAATTGCGTTCTTGATCGCTTCATAAGCAGCATTTTCACCTTTGTACTCACCCACACCCATGAGAGCAAGTCCTCGATGACTCATAACCGTTTGCAAGTCAGCAAAGTCAAGGTTAATATCATTTTCTCCACTAGCAAGAATCATCCCAGATGTACCACTAACAGCGCGAGCAAGAACGCTGTCAACGATTTTGAAGCTCTCTTTGAGTCCTAATTTTGGATCAATAATAGAGAGCAGTTTGTCATTGGGGATAACGACGATAGAATCTGCTTCATTTTTAAGTTCTTCAAGACCTGCTTCTGCAAGCTGTAGACGCTTGCGTCCCTCAAAAGCAAATGGCTTAGTAACGACGGCAATCGTAAGTGCACCCATTTCTCGTGCAATTTTAGCAATAATAGGAGCAGCCCCAGTACCCGTACCACCGCCTAATCCTGCAGCAACAAAAACAATATCAGCACCATCCAAAGCACGTGCTAAATCTTCAAAGTTTTCCAACGCAGACTCTCTGCCCACGTCAGGCTTCATCCCAGCGCCCAAACCTTTAGTTAGCTTAACCCCAATTTGTATCTTTGTTGAGGCTGTACATTTATCCAATGCTTGTGCATCAGTATTGGCAATAATAAGTTCAATTCCAGGGATTTGCTCTTTGAGCATATGCCCAATCATATTTCCACCGCCGCCACCGACACCGACTGCTACAATCCGCGCCCCTGTTAATGTTGTTGATTCTTGTATTGAAAATGGTTCCATGCTTGCTCCTAGGTGTGTTTAAAATAATTGGGTTGCCCAATTCCAAAACTTGGAAATCGGGTTGGGTTCATCGTTCTTGGCATCTGACTTACTGCCAAGACCAAGCATTTTGGATAACTCTGTTGTTTTTGCCTTGGGTTCTACATTCACTTTAGGCGCACTTTTAGGTGTACTGACAGCGCGTTGAACTGGTGCTGACTGTTGAGGCGATTGATGGGTCATATACGAGTTAAGAGGCTCATCCTCAATATTCGCTGCCTCGTTATAGTGTATCTCCTCTCCTGCATGACGCATTCGTTTATTGACATCTATTTCATAACGAGTATATCCACCAGCTGAGTATTTGATAAGTCCTACTGCGCCCGAGTATGCGGGGTCACGTAATGTATCAAACAGTCCACCCATATCAGAAGGTTTTGCAAGGCGTACAGGCATATTGTCAAGAATGGCAACAGCTAGTTCACGAAGCCCCTCGATCTTGGTAAATCCACCTGTAAGAACAACGCCTGCTCCTAAATGATCTCTAAGTCCACTTTTCTCAATGGATTGAGCGATAATCATCAAGGTCTCTTCTACGCGTGCATAAATGACGTTATGTACTACTTCCAAAGAAACTTCATGGGTCGTATTCTCATCTCCAATAACAGGAAGTTCGATTAAATCATTACTTGGTGCATAAAGGGAACCGTAGTTCATTTTGACATTATCCGCCGTTTGAAGCGGTGTGTGCAATGCCATAGAGAGATCATTCGTAATATGATTGGAACCAACACCTAAAAAATCGTTATAACGAATTCCATGTCCGGAATGAATAACGATGTTACTCGTATTTCCCCCCATGTCCACAACTGCCGCACCTAACTCTTTTTCATCAGGGTTCAAGACAGCAATCGCGGAGGCGTATCCACTTAGAACAACACTCTCAACATCAACACCTGCAGCTTTTACTGCCTTGCGAAGATTATTTAGATTACTTTTAACGGTTGTAATAATATGAGTCTCAACTTCCAAGCGTGACGCATTCATCCCCAGTGGATCTTCAATAAAGTCTTGATCATCTACTTTGAAATTATACGGAAGCGCATGAAGCACTTCAAATTCATTGGGGATATTCGCGTTATACAGTGATGTATGCATAACTCGGTTGATCTCTTTGAGCGTAATCTCTTTCTCTGGAATATTGACGATACCACTAGAATTAAGACTCTTAGTATAGGCACCAGAAATGGTGACGATAGCACTCTTTAAATCCGTTCCCGCTACTCGCTTGGCATCATTAAGAGCACTTTTAATCGATTTGGAAGCAAGCTCAATATTAGTGATACTCCCTTTTCGAAGACCTTGCGCTTTGGCAATACCCGCACCAATTATTTGGGCACTATTGTCGTCACTAATCTCGGCAATAATGGCACAGACTTTCGTCGAACCGATATCAATGGCTAAAACCGTTCGTTTCAAAATCAAATCCCCTTTGCATAGATTTCAACTGGATACTTACTCTCAAGCATTTTTAGTAGCTTCTGATTGAGTATATTTCCCTTTAATTTCATAACAGTATTCTCATCAGCTATATTTGGATCTTGAAGCAATTTTTGTTCCAAAATAGTGTAAAGGATAACATTTCCTGATTTTAAAGTGAAAAATCCTTGTTTTTCTTTGGAAGTAAAGAGCTTGTTGATAAATTCAGCTGATTCAGCTGCTGACAATCCTGCCAAAGAAGTGTTCTCTTTGTTTGTAATAAAGTCACTTATTGTCCCATGAAAGCTTTTATAACTATTTTGGGCTAATTCTTGAAGCTTACTTTTTTTCATTTGGGCACTATAGCCAACCATTGCTTCTGCTTTTGCCTCTTCGTATGCTTTTGCAGAGGATGGATTTGCTTTGTTGAGTTTAATAATAACGTAGTCATTCCCTACTTTTCGTGGTTTCAAGAAAGGTTTAGTCGAACTTAATCCTGCGATTTCTTTTATAAGTTCAGGGGAAAATGTCGTAGAATCAGCGGTAAGGCTCATTTTCTCTATGGTAATAGTTGAGGGGAGAGAGCCCTTTTTGAAATCAATATAACGTCGAAGCGCTTCTTTTTCAGCGTCAGAATCACTGAGGGTAGCAACAATAGGAGAACGAACCAACGAAAGCTCATAACTTGCTGGCTTTTTAAATTGAATTTTATTTTTCTCCCAATACGCTTTTAAAGCAACTTCATCAGGAACAATTGAGACCGAATCAGGGGTAAGTTGTTTGTAATCAACTTTGTCCGCCACGCCCATCGCGTACGTCACTGTTGATTTTTCCATTGGGCTAACTGTTGGAGCAAAGAGGTAGAGTGTTTTTTGAATCAATAGCTCACGACGCATTGACGTTTCATACTCTTTTGTGTTGAGATGATTTTGGCGAAGAATATCGGTATAGAGCTGTTTATTAAAAACTCCATTTTTCACAAATGAACTTTGAGATTTTATAAGGCTCAAAAGTTCATCATCACTTACTTGAAGTCCATAACTCGCCGCCAAATTGAGAACAAGAGCTTGATCCGTCAGCATTTTGAGGGCTTGGCGTTGCAATCCAAATTCTTTTGCTTTCTGTTCGTCCAATTTTCCTTGAAAGAGCTGGTTGTATTGGTTAAAAAGATTGCCGTACGACTTTTGAAGCTCTTCAGCTGTTATAGTTACACTTCCGACTTTAGCAACAGCTCCTGCCTTATCACCGTAATCGTACTGCCCCCATCCTACGAAGCCTGCACCAATAAAAGCGATGGTTGAAACCCATATTGTAATGACGAGATATTTCCTGTGGCGCTGCATCCATGTGATCATTATTGTCTAAACCTTTAATTTATAGGGTAAAATTAGGATATTCTAGTGTTTTTAGCATTAAACTTCTATGAAAATGGATTTTAATACCACAATATTCGTGTATTTCTGAAAAAACACTTCATTAAAGGAGTCAAAATGACCAATCAAACATTATCAAAGCGGGATATGAGTGTCGTGTGGCATCCGTGTACGCAAATGAAAGATCATGAATCATTTCCTATAATCCCTATTGGACGAGGGGATGGGGTATATTTGGAGGATATGGAAGGGCATCGTATCCTCGATGCAATTAGCAGTTGGTGGGTCAATTTATTTGGTCACGCTCACCCTTATATCAATAGCAAAATAAAAGAGCAGTTGGATACGTTAGAACATGTAATTCTTGCAGGTTTTACGCATGAGGGGATAGTTCGTCTCTCGGAGCGTTTGGTAGCATTAGCGCCCCAAGGGTTAAGTCGTTGTTTTTACGCTGACAATGGTTCGAGTGCCATTGAAGTCGCTTTGAAAATGTCGTATCATGCCCATAGAAACAGGGGCGTTATGAAAGGGTTATTTGTTTCCCTCTCCAATAGCTATCATGGGGAAACCCTTGGTGCTCTTTCAATTGGTGACGTGGCATTGTATAAAGAGACGTATGCTCCACTTTTGATCCATTCTGTACAAACGCCCGTACCGAAAAATCAAAGCATCGAAGCAGCCAATGAAGCAATTGAAGCGTTTGAACTCCTTTTAAGCGAGCGTAGTGATGAAATCGCCGCATTAATCGTGGAGCCGTTAGTGCAAGGGGCAGGGGGGATGGTGATGTATCACCCCTCTTTTTTAACAAAAGCGAAAGCTTTATGCGAAGAATTCGGGGTTCATTTTATTGCAGATGAGATTATGGTGGGATTTGGACGAACGGGAACATTGTTCGCATGTGAGCAAGCCGATATTACCCCCGATTTTTTGATCCTCTCCAAAGGTCTAACAGGGGGATACCTTCCCCTGTCGGTCGTGATGACGCATGAGGCTATTTATAATGAATTTTATTGCGATTATGATCCCTATCGGACTTTTTTACACTCTCACAGTTATACAGGCAATGCCCTTGCTTGCGCGGCTGCCAATGCGACATTGGATATTTTTGAGAATCTAAATATTATTGAGTCAAACAAAGTAGTATCACACGCTATTGCAAAAGAACTTTTACGGTTTAAAGATCGTAAGGAGGTCAAAGAAATTCGGCAATGTGGGATGATAGGGGTTATTGAGCTTCAAGAAGTTGATTCAAGTGAGCGTATTGGAGTGAAGCTTCATCGCCACTGTTTGGGATTGGGAGTCTTGATTCGCCCGTTGGGAAATGTCATTTATGTGATGCCTCCGTACATTATCACGGTTGATGAACTTACAACTGTTTTTGATGCCATTGAGTCAGCTTTAAACGTCCACTGTGTATAATTTGCCATGATTAAATAAAAGGTCGTTTGTGAAAGAAATCCCCCATATTCCTGTATTGTACCGTGAAGTTGTCGAAGCGTATGCTCCATGTACGGAGGGGTTTATAATAGACTGTACGATGGGATATGGTGGGCATACTTCGTTATTGCTTGATGCTCAGCCTACGCGAAAGGTTATTGGAATTGATCAAGATCCGACGGCTATTGCATTTTCAACACAGCGTTTGTCATCGTACGGTGATCGTGTGGAGATTCGTGAAGGGCGTTTTTCAGTGGTTGCGGAAGCGCTTCTCTGTGAAAAAGAAGATCAAATTTCTGGTATTTTAGCGGATATTGGGGTTTCGTCGTTGCAACTCGATCAGCGAGAACGGGGATTCTCTTATGAAAGTGACACATTAGATATGCGAATGAATCCCAATGCGCCACTAAGTGCGTATGAGGTGGTAAATGAATATGGGCAAAGTTCATTAGAGAAGATTTTACGGGAATACGGTGAAGTGACCAATGCCCGTATCGTTGCCGAAACTATCGTAAAACAAAGACCGTTTGAATCTTCAAAGGAGCTCTCTAACGCGATTTTTCATTTAATGCCTAAGGGTAAGAAAATACACCCAAGCACCCTAGTGTTGCAAGCAATTCGTATTGAGGTGAATGATGAATTAGGTGAGCTTACGCGTTTGCTTGATGCTATTGAAAACTCTTCATTAAAAAAGTTGCGGGTGGGGATTATTACGTTTCATTCCCTTGAGGATCGGATTGTTAAGCAACGGTTTGTGGAGTGGGCGAAAAATTGTCGATGTCCCGATGATGCGATGCGATGTACGTGTGGAAATAATCACTCTATTGGTAAGGTGATTACTAAAAAACCGCTAACGGCTCAAGAGGATGAGCTGCGAGCCAACTCTCGTAGCCGAAGTGCAAAATTACGAATTTTTGAAATAAACAGATAGGTTTTTTATGAACGATAAGAGTGCACTTTTAGACGAAACCCAATCGATTATTACCCCTGATGAGACGATGGATTCACGATTTTTACGGAATGTTTTTATCGGAATGGTTGTAGTTCTTGGTGTTGTTTTTCCAAAAATATTTATCCAAACGCAAATCTATTTCCATAGTCGAGAAATCTCAACGCTCAACCGAGAACATGATGCCCTCAAAGAAGAAAATCGTATCATTCGCGCCAAAGTGGAGCAAATGATCTATAAGAGTAAAATTTTGGATACGTTATATTAGAGCTCTTTTTTTTGTAAAGCGATAAATTCTGAAAGTTGTCTAAACTTTTTTAAATTGATTAGTTCTTCCATCTCAATGAGAATACGACTTGTTTGGAATTTCTTTTCATACCGGTGCATCTCTTGGATAATATCGTAGCATTGCTGCTCTTCTCGTCTGTCTGCTGCTCCTTTGAGTTCGTCAACTAGCATTTTAAAGAATCTATTTTTTTTAAGCGCGTAAAAAATATCCTCTTGTGTAATGTTTCCAGAATCTATTTTTTTTATCTCTGTCTGCACTTCTTTTGGAATAGCTTGTGATTTTTCATCTTTTGTTTCTTGGAATGCCGCCGTAGTAGATTGAGCACTCTTGCGCATACGAGTGAAAAGTATTGCTATTGCAATCAAGCTTAATGCAGCAATCATCGATTCCCATTTTACTAGAGGCTTGCCTACGGGAGGGGTTAAGCTTGGATTTTTTTGAATAAGGGCACTCTCTTTTGTTGTTTTCTCCAAGGGATGGGACAATACTTCTGACCCCTCTGTCGGACCAAAATAACCATTAGAATAAGAATCAGGGTAAAATTTCTTGAATTGTTTGCGTACACTACTGACAGCCTCTTTTGTTGCTAATGGCTCAATTGCTACGATAAATACTTTTCCAGAGGGACGGGCAACTATGGTATATCCATATTTCTTTTGAATATCCCAATCCTCTTTTGAAAGCTTTCCTCCTAAAAGGTTCATTTGATTTTTTGCTTCGTTAAACTCTTGACACGAAACCAAAATAATTTTATATCCTTTGGCTTCCTTGGCATCAATATTTGTCACAAAAATTGCCAATACGCTGAACATCAACCATTTGAGAATATATATTTTCATCCCTCCATCTCCTTTTCGAACGCGTTAACTTTTTCCATCGATTGATTGATCAAAGGTTGGATATGGGTATAAGTAAGCCCTTTTGTTTTTAAATATTCCTCAATGGATTCGATATCAAAAATCTCTATGGAACGGACTAAATTTAGTATTTCTCCAAAAATACCTTCCCCAGTGAATAAAGCTTGTTCAATAGCAGGGGAGATGTTTAGTCGAGTGAGAACTTCTTTTTGTGGCATATGGAAAAGAAGATGGATAAGAGAGAGCATCCCTACAAAATAAGCTGTCGATTTTTCTTCCCGAGTCGCCGTCGGTTTTATGAGTGTTAATAAACCGCTCATTAGCTCCGTACGATTAATCACCATCAAAACAAGTGGAACACGCGCATTACTACTCTTGGCTTCCTCGGTAAACATCATTAACATTATCCACTGTGCAAGAGGATTGCGCCCCATGAGTCGCAGAAGATGATCTATTGATGAAACTGGATTTCGGAGGGAAAATGCGGCTGAATTGATAAAATGAAGAAGTTTTATACTTAGTCCTTGATTACTTTGAAAGGCATCAACAAGTTCAGGAATTTCAGTATCGTGCTGCAAAAGATTCCATAGACGGATTATTCCTTCATATTCGGGGGAAAGTACTGCATTTTTAATAATATTTGGTTCTGAAATAAAGTAGCCTTGAAAATAATCAAATCCTATGGAGCGACATAGTTCATACATTTCATGGGTTTCAATTTTTGTACCAATAAGTTTGATTCCATAACTGTGAAACAGTGAAAGATTCTTTTTTACGAGGGATAAATCACTTTGTGTGACATCAATTTTGAGGTAATAAATAAAAGGCAATAAAGGGAAAAAATTTTCAGCCGTTTCACTATTGTAGAGACAATCGCTTAGTGCAAATTGGTATCCCTCTTTTTTTAAGAGTAATAATCGTTCCAGCAGTATTTCATCAATGCGAGTATCAGCAAGAAGTGCGCAAACAATTTTATCCTTTGGCAGGGAATGGATGATTTCGTATTCGAAAAATTCGCTATCAACTCGTAAAAATCCAATATTTTTCCCCAATATAGTTTCAATACTTAATGCATCGAGTAGATTGCTAATAACTGCCACTGTGAGATTGCTGTTATTTTTGACCTCATTTTCGCGATAAAGTAGATCATAGGCAACGATTTTAGCCCGTATGTCAATGATTGGTTGACGACCTATATATCTGTACGTCATAGAATTCCTTTAGGTAAGAATAAATTAGCTAATTATGTTATTATCGCATTTATATCGCATTTTACAATATTAGCAGAAAAAAGAAGAAATAAACCCCCTTTATTTTCATTATGCTATAATCGCCTTTTTACTATTGGAGTCTATTTATGTACAACTTATTTGATGATGAAGACGATATTTTTCAAGGTTCTCCTCGGAGCAAGTTTATGGACATTGTCTATGCAGCCAACCGTGATTTAGTTCAAAATGAGCTTGAGCGTTTGATGGAGCGTATGGCGGTTATGGAGATGTTGTTGCAAGATCAACACGGTGAAGATCATATTGATTCGGTGATTCATGAGGCAACGTTTAGCCGTGCAGATGAAGTGGTGGATATGACCAAAAATCTCTATATTATTTCAGTGGGGAATGTTCTCAGTCGAAACGAGTAGGCTTTTGTGGTTAAAGTTTTCTTTCTGATTGGGGTTTTTGTATTCACTTTAAATGCGGAACCTTGGAGGGAGACGAAAACTTTTATTCTTAAAAAAGATGAATTTGCTAAAATTGTAATAAAATCAATTTCTCCTAAGCTAGAGAGAGTTTTTTTTTGGCGGTGGACACTTTATACGGATAAGAAATTGGTCGTTCATGAAAATTTTGATCGTGTTGTAGGGCAGCATATGCTGGATATCGATAGGCATCAAGCTTTTCATAAACGTCTTTTGGGGGCTGTAAAGAGTGAGCGCGATGTGCCATACGGTCTTGTGGTGTTTAAAAAATTTGATGATGTGAATAAAACAGCGCAGTTTGATTTTTTTCTTATTGATAGAGAAAATAGAATTGAAGCGGATTATGTGAGTAAGGAAGCAAAAAAGTGATATTAGAGCGTGTTGAAGCCATTATACATCAATTGATTGCCGAAATTAATTTTCCGCAAGCTGGTGAACTATTTTCAAAACTTTCAGGTGGAAAGCGTTTACGTGCACGCCTTATTTTGACCATCGCACCTAGCCATCCCGATGCTCCTTTGTTGGGGGCGATTGTTGAGCTGATTCATGCAGCAAGTTTACTTCATGATGATGTGATTGATGAAGCAATGACACGACGCGGAACCCCTTCAGTGAATGCAACGCATGGTTCTAAAATGGCAATTATGTTAGGGGATATTTTGTACTCCAAAGCCTTTAGCTCTTTGACATCGTTTGATCCCGCTATCGCCCGCTCTATCGCTGAATCGGTCACCAAGCTCTCTGTTGGGGAGATGATGGATGTGGCGATGGGGGAAGCGTTTAATAGCGACCGTGAAGCGTATCTCAAAATGTTGTATCTCAAAACAGCCACGTTGATTGAGTCGTGTGCCTATTGTGCGGCGTTGCTTGAAAAAAAAGAATCTTTTGCTTATGCAGTCTATGGCAAAAATCTTGGGCTCGCGTTTCAAATTGTCGATGATATTCTCGACATCACAAGTGACTCGAAAACTCTTGGAAAACCTGCTCTTAACGATTTTGTTGAGGGGAAAACAACCTTGCCGTATATTGATTTGTATGATGAATTGAGTCCAGAAGATAAAGAAAAGTTGATAAGCTTCCATGGACGCGCTTTAGAATCAGATGAAAAAGAGTGGCTGTTTGACTCAATGGAAAAATATGGGGTAATTGAGAAATCATACGGTTATGCGAAACGTTTATGTGATGAAGCGATTTTGGCTGTCCCTGATGAGGTGGCATTACGTGCCATCATTACAACCGTAATACAAAGAAGCTATTGATGCACTATCTTGTCATTAGTTTTTCGCATAAAAATTCAACATTGGTTCAACGTGAGAAGCTTGCTTTTGTGAATGACGAGGTGAAAAAAGAGATGCTGGTGCGTATAAACGCTCATGCCACTATTAATGAAGCCATTCTCCTCTCAACATGCAATCGTATAGAGATAGTATGCAGCTGTTCTCATGTGGATGAAGCAACCAAGCATCTTCTCTCACTGTTGGCAGAACATTCGAAAAGCTCCAGCGATGATTTGAAATCACGCGCCGATATTTTCGATGATTATGGGGCAATTCATCACCTTTTTAGTGTGGCGAGTTCATTGGATTCGATGGTCGTTGGGGAGACTCAAATTTTAGGTCAGCTTAAAGATGCGTTTCGTCTTTGCAGTGAGAATGGCTATTGCGGACTTAAACTTTCTCGTGCATTGTTGGCGGCCCAAAAATGTGCGGCTGAGATTCGCAATGCAACCGATATATCCTCCAAGCCTGTCTCTATCGCCAGTGTTGCTGTCTCAAAAGCGCGTGAATGCGTCGAAAGCTTTCAAGGGAAAAAAGTGCTGGTGATTGGTTCGGGTGAGATGTCGGTGATTACGTGCAAACATTTGAGCGCCCATGGGGCTAATGTGTGTTTGATGAATCGTACACGAAGTAAAGCGGAGGCGATAGCGCATGAATGCGGTGCTACGGTACGAGGATATGAGGAGCTAAAAAGTGCTCTAAATGAGTATTCGATGGTATTTACCGCGACAGGGGCGCTCTCTGCGATTATTACCGATGATATGGTAAAACCTGTACCATTTGAGCGCTATTGGTTTGATATGGCAGTTCCCCGAGATATTGAATGTGAAAGCGGTGATGGAATTCATGTCTACCGAATCGATGATTTAAAAGAGATTGTGAGTGCGAATATCTCAATGCGTGAAGATGAAGCACGTACCTCTTTTGTCCTTGTCAGTCGTCATGCTAGCGCTTTTTTTGAGTGGCTTAAAGCACTCTCAATTGAGCCCTTGATCAAAAATATCTATGAACGTGCGTATCATTCGGCTCATATCGAAGCGGCACGGGTTATTGATAAAGGATTTATTTCTAAAGAGTACGAAGATGAAGTTACAAAGGCAACCCAACAAGCTGTAAAACGTTTTTTACACCCCATAACAGAGCAAATGCGTTGTCATACGGATCCATTGCGAACGGATGCTCTGATCGATGCACTGAGTTTTTTAATGAACGATGATCAAACCCCCTCCATCCAAAAATCCCATAAAGGAAAATAATGCGTTTTTCACGAGCCTATATCCCTACGACCAAAGAGTCCCCAAAAGATGCCCAGCTTCCAAGTCATATCTATCTCTCCCGTGCTGGATTTGTTGCGCAAGTAGCGAGTGGATTGTATAATTTTTTACCATTGGGTAAACGTGTTTTACGAAAGATTGAGAATATTATCAATGAAGAGATGGCGGCGTGTGGTGCGCTTGAAGTAGATCTTAGTTTTGTCACCCCTGCTGAGTTGTGGCAAGAGAGTGGACGGATTGAAAAGTTTGGTAAAGAACTTTTGCGTTTTCGTGACCGTAAAGACAATCTTTTTGTTCTCGGACCTACCCATGAAGAGATGATGGTAAGTATCGTCCGTAATCGTATCACGAGTTATAAACAGCTCCCTTTGAATGTTTATCAAGTTAAAACCAAATTCCGCGATGAAGCGCGTCCCCGTTTTGGATTGATGCGGGCGCGTGAGTTCGTGATGAAAGACGGATACAGTTTCCATGCGACTACCGAAGATTTGGATCGTGAATTTGATGCAATGGAAGCGGCGTATAAGCGTATTTTAGAGCGTTTAGGATTGACGTTTCGGATTGTTGAAGCGGACAGCGGCGCAATCGGCGGTACGGGTTCTAAAGAGTTGATGGTACTAGCCTCTAGCGGTGAAGATACCTTAGCTGTGTGTGATACGTGTGAATATGGAGCGAATGTTGAAGCCGCGCGTCGCTCGCCACGTGTAGTTATTCCAGAAGCACCTGAAGCCGCTTTTTCAAAATTCAAAACACCGAATATCAAGTCCATTGAAGATTTGAGCAATTTTTTCCACGTTGATCCTTATTACACTCTCAAAGCGGTTGTACTGCGTGCGGTCTATGAAGAGGGAAGTGAACCTGTTTGTTTCTTCATTCGTGGATGCGATGAACTTCAAGAGGTGAAAGCCCGTAACAGTGTGGGTGCGATTGATCTCGTCGATATTAGTGAAGCAGAACTTGCGGAGATTGGTTTGGTACCGGGTTTCATCGGGGCACTTGATCAGGATAAAATCCGTTTTGTGATGGACAATGATACTCGTAATGCTACGTCGATGATTTGTGGTGCCAATGAAGCGGATTATCACTTCGTCGGGGTCGATTTGAGTGTTATGGGTGATGTACCGTTTGCGGATCTTGTTGCGGTAGCTATTGGTGATGGGTGTCCCCATTGCGATGGAAAACTGTTGCATACCAAGGGGATCGAAGTTGGACATATCTTCAAATTGGGTACGGTTTACTCGGCACCACTCAAAGCTGAATTTTTGGATGAAAATGGTCGTTCTCAGCCCTTCATAATGGGGACGTACGGGATGGGAGTAAGCCGTCTTGTAGCTGCCGTTATCGAACAGCACCATGATGACAAAGGGTGTATCTGGACGCATGCAACGGCTCCGTATATGGTCAATGTTATGGTCTCCAATATCAAAGAAGAGGCGCATTTAGCCTACGCGGAAGAACTCTACGCAACATTAGGAACACATAAGATTGAAGCAATATTAGATGATCGTAAAGAGCGTTTTGGATTCAAAATGTCCGATGCAGAGCTTATAGGATTCCCTTTTACCGTTATTGTCGGAAAAGAGCTCAATAATGGACAAGTTCAAATTTTGGTACGTGCAACAAGTGAGAGGATTACCGTTGATGCCGATAAAGTGATGGAAAAACTAACGGAATTGATCGGATGATCTATTTTTTACTCTACTTATTTCTAGAAGTATTCATTAGCAGTGAAGTGGCTTCCAAAATTGGTGGATTTATGATGTTTGGAGAAATAGTATTCAGTGCTTTTATTGGGATAGGGATACTTTTTAACTTTCGCACTACCCTTTTCGCCAACATTATGGAACTCAAAGAGCGACGTGTTGATGCGAATGGGTTTTATAAGCGGAATCTCTTATCTCTTTTAGCCGCAATTTTGCTTATTTTACCGGGGATACTGACCGATATTATCGCGGTAGGAATTCAATTTTTTCTCTTGGGTCAGCTAATCGTTAATCGTTTTACGCCAAAATACCCGCAAGAAGATTTACAAACACACCAAAAAACCTCATATTATTCAAAGGATGACAATGTTATTGATGCCGAAATTATCAGCGACTCTCCTGCTTTGCGCTAGTGTATACGCTGCAACAGATGCGGATGTAGTCTCATTTTTAAAAAAAGGGATTGGAAATAATCCGAATATTAGTAACTTGCAAGTAGATATAAACGGTAAACAAAATGTTTTAGGGATGAAAGGGTGGCAAGCTTATTTTGTCAGTATTGAAGCCGATGTTAAACAAGGCGCAGAAAATCGTCATCTCAATCAAAATGGCACCTATTTTGTTAATGGTGATGTGATTGCTCCTGAGCTGGTTAATCTAAAAACAGGGGAGCGTTATAACGACACGATTGCCCCTGATTTTAGCGCTTCGTATTACACTAAAGCCAATCTTATTAGCGGTGATATGAATGCCAAAAATAAAGTGGTGATTTTCTCCGATCCTCTTTGTCCATTTTGTCGTAAATTTGTCCCCGAAGCAATTAGTTATATGACGAAATATCCCAAAACATTTGCCGTTTATTACTACCACTTTCCCCTTGCACAGCTTCATCCTGCGTCTGTGGCATTGAGCAAAGCCGCGATTGTGGCAGAGCAAAATGGAATGGATAATGTCACCCTTAAAATGTACCAAGTGGATATTGATCCGAATGAAAAAAATGAGCAAAAAATTATTGATGCGTTTAATAAAACCTTTAAAACTAAGCTAATTGTTGCCGATTTACGTCGCTCTTCTGTGCTAAAACAGTTCGATTTTGATCAAAAAGTAGTTCGTGGAATGATGGTTAACGGTACCCCCACGGTATTTTTTAACGGCGAAAAAGACACGAAAAAAATGAAATATAAAGACGTAAAGGTACAATAACGGATGAAAAAACTCACTATTGCAACACGTGGAAGTAAGCTGGCTCTTTGGCAATCACGCTATATTAAATCGGTAATCGAGTCGGCGCGTCCCGATATTGAAGTAGAACTCAAAATCATTATTACCACAGGTGATAAAATTTTGGATGTTCCCCTCGCTAAAATTGGGGGGAAAGGGTTGTTTCTCAAAGAGATTGAAGAATCGATGCTAGCAGGTGAGGCGCAAATGGCGGTTCATTCGCTCAAAGATGTTCCTACTGTTATGCCTGAGGGGTTGATCCTTGCCGCAATTACGACGCGTGAAGATGTTCGTGATGCGATGTTAAGTGAAAAGTATCCCGATATTGTCTCGTTACCTCAGGGTGCTGTTGTGGGAACCTCGTCACTTCGTCGCCGTATGCAATTGTGTCAACAACGCCCCGATTTGGTGATCAAAGATTTACGGGGAAATGTCGATACGCGTATCCGCAAACTAAAAGAGGGGGAATTTGATGCCATTATTTTGGCAGCGGCTGGGATTAATCGTCTTGGATTTTCTGATTTAGTAGAGTATTTTTATCCTATTTCACTGGATGAGATGATTCCCTCTATGGGGCAGGGTGCATTAGGCATCGAAACGGTTAATGAGCCATGGGTGTTGGAAATTGCCGCTCTTTTAGAGGATACAAACAGCCGTATCGAAACGACTATTGAGCGTGAATTTGTGGATACGCTTCAAGGGGGATGTCAAGTTCCTATCGGAGTGAGCGCACGAGTGCAGGAGAATGGTGAGGTTATTGTTCGCTCAACATTGGGATTGCCAGATGGATCGGAAATAATGGGTGAAGAAATAACGGTTGGAATAGATACGATTAAGGGTGCAGGTGAAGCGATGGCGCGTCGTCTTATTGAAAAAGGGGCGATGGAGTTGTTACATCGTGCTGAAATAATGGCGGACGGACACAAAGTATGACTCTCAAAAAGACGATTGATCTCCTCAAATCACAGGGGGAGTTGCGCGTTATTAATACCCCTCTTGATATACACCTTGAAATCCCCCATCTAGCGTATTCCGAAGTCAAAAAAGAGGATGGAGGAAAAGCGCTTCTTTTTACTCATCCTATGGATGCTAGAAATAATAAAGCTTTTACTACACCCGTAGTCATGAATCTTTTTGGTTCGTATAAACGGACGGAACTTCTTTTTGGACGTGAAGTTGAGGGAGTTGCGTCAGAGATTGAAAAGCTTCTCCATATGAAACCTCCCCAAGGATTCAAAGAAAAAATCGGAATGTTGGGTGACCTTTTTGCAATGAAGGATATTTTTCCGAAAAAACTCAAAGGTCGTGGTGCGTGTCAAGAGATTATTTCTCAAGGGGATGCGATTAATCTGTATGACTTACCGATTCTAACGACATGGGAAGAAGACGGCGGTCCTTTTATCACTATGGGGCAAGTTTATACACAAAGCTTAGAGGGTGATGTGGTAAACTTAGGAATGTACCGTCTTCAAGTGTACGATAAAAACCATTTGGGCATGCACTGGCAAATTCACAAAGATTCCTCCCACTTTTTCGATCAATATCAACGTGCAGGTAAAAAAATGCCCGTTTCTATCGGTATCGGTGGTGATCCTCTCTATACGTGGTGTGCGACAGCTCCTTTACCTTACGGAGTCAATGAGTTGCTCCTTTATGGATTGATAAAAAAAGAGTCTCCCAAGCTAGTACAATCCATCACGACCCCCCTCTACATTCCCGAAGATCTTGATTTCGTTATTGAAGGATGGGTTGATCCTGAAAAACTGGTTTTAGAAGGACCTTTTGGGGATCATACGGGATATTACACCCTTGCAGAACATTATCCCGTGATGGAAGTGAGCGCCATTACGCAGCGTAAAAAACCTTATTATCTTGCAACCGTTGTGGGCAAGCCACCTTTGGAAGATAAATATATGGGATGGGCGACGGAGCGGGTATTTTTACCGTTGCTTAAAACCAATGCGGCGGATTTGATCGATTACCATATGCCAGAAAATGGGGTATTTCACAATTTGATCTTAGCGAAGATGAAGCCGTTGTACAAAGGGCATACGAAACAGTTTATGCACCTTTTTTGGGGTTCTGGACAGATGAGTTTTGTCAAACATGCCCTCTTCTTCGGTGAAGATGCCCCCAAGCTGACGAACTATGTTGCATTGGTGACCTATGCCCTCAACCGTTTTATTCCTAAATGTCTCTTTATCTCAGAGGGGATTACTGATGCACTCGATCACTCAAGTCCTGAAGCTCTTGTCGGTGGAAAACTAGGGATTGATTTTACGGCATCGTATTCACTTGAAAAACCAGATACCTTAGAGAATAATGATCTTTTGGGTCGGATACAAGCTCTTGTCCCTGAGGTTCAAGCTATTATCCAATATATGCGCCATACAGCAAATCCGATTACGGTAATGAGTGTGAATAAAATCGGCTCATTTGCCAAAATTGCCGAAAAGCTATCCTCACTTGAGGCTTATATTCGTATCGTTGTTGTTGTGGACGTTGCCAAAAATGATTTGGATAATCCTTATATGCTCTTATGGAGAGTGGCAAATAATATTGATGCTGGACGAGATATTGCTGTGTGTGGAAAAATTGTTTCTATTGATGGCACAGACAAAACCCTTGCAGATGGATTTGAGCGTGAATGGCCAGGGGACGTTAACTGTAGTGTGAATATTGTTGAAAAATTAAAATTACTCTCCTTGTGGGATTTGGATCCACTCTTAGAGAAAAAGTACCAGCTCTAGGGGGTATTAAGCTCTCTATTAGAATGGCTAATGTACTATAATTTAAGATTTTATCTCAACAGGGGAAGTACAATCAAATGATTAAAGTTGGTACTCTTATTTCGTTTTTAATAATCTCCACTATTTCGTCTTTAAATGCAGCAACGTATAAAGGGCAAAAGGTTTATGTGGAGTCGTGTAAAGGATGTCATGGAGGTGGTCAGGAATTGGCTGCATCGAAAAACATACGTACATGGGAGAAAATTATGGATAGAAAAGGTGAAAAACTTGTTGATATTCACCTTACTTCCAAAAAGGCAGAAGCTTCATGGAGTTATTTCAATGATCGTAAATTTGTAAAAGATTCTAAGCATTTGGAAGATTTCTTAGTCGAATACGCAAAAGATAGTGGAAACGTCCCCGCCTGCAACTAATTCCCCTCTATCATTACCTTCGTGGTAATGGTTTCTAAACCAAACTTCGCTAAAATACTTCACTTTTAAACACTCGGAGATATCATGGAAAAAATGTGGTCAGGACGCTTTGCACAGGATGCATCGTCATTATTGGAACACTTTAATGCCTCTATACTATTTGATCAAAAATTATATCGGGAAGATATTGAGGGATCTGTGGCTCATGCGCAAATGTTGGCACATCAGGGAATATTGACACACGAAGAACTGGTATTGATTGAATCGGGGATGGCGCAAGTGCTTAGTGAAATTGAATCTGGATCGTTTGAATGGAAAATTGGAGATGAAGATTTACACATGGCAATCGAGAAGCGATTGACCAATATCATCGGGGATGCAGGAAAAAAACTTCATACAGCACGTAGCCGAAACGATCAAGTTGCTCTTGATTTTCGTCGCTATGTATTGCGCAAAAATGGAGAAATTGTTAAGGGAATACAATCATTAATGGGTGCTATTGTTGATATTGCACGTCTTCATACTACAACACTCCTTCCAGGGATGACTCATTTACAGCATGCACAGCCGATTAATTTTGGATTTCACTTATTGGCATACGCCGCGATGCTTAAGCGCGATATTGAGCGATTTGAGAGTTCCTATATCCGTAATAATGTTTCCCCTATCGGATGCGCTGCCCTTGCTGGGACACCGCACAACATCAATCGTGAGATGACGGCGAAAACATTGGGTTTTGATTCGGTGAGTATTAATTGTCTGGATACCGTGAGTGATCGTGATTTTGCACTTGAAATCCTTTTTAATATTTCAACCTTGATGATGCACATTTCACGTCTTTCTGAGGAACTTGTCCTATGGTCGAGTTATGAGTTTCGTTTTGTAGAGCTCTCAGACGAGTATTCGACGGGTTCCTCTATTATGCCACAAAAGAAAAACCCAGACGTGCCTGAACTACTTCGTGGAAAAACAGGGCGTGTGTATGGAAATCTTATGGGATTGTTGACGGTGATGAAAGGGTTGCCATTAGCGTACAATAAAGATACGCAAGAGGATAAAGAGGGAGTTTTTGATAGTGTAGAAACAGCAGAAATTTCGCTTGAAATTCTACGTGAAGCCCTTAAAACAATGACGGTAAAACCTCAAAATATGGAAAATGCGTGCAAATTGGGGCATCTAAGCGCCACCGATTTAGCTGATTATTTGGTAGCACATTGTGGTGTCCCTTTTCGTGAAGCCCATTTTATTACGGGAAAAGCAGTAGCACGTGCTGAGGCTCTTAAAATTGATTTGAGTGAGATAGCGTATGAGGAGCTTCACGCTATCGACAACCGTATCAAAGAGGATGTACTACGTTATCTCAGTATCGAACACTCGATGAATGCCCGCACATCTGCTGGGGGAACGGCTGAGGTGCGTACACTGGAGCAAATTTTGTATTTTGACCATTATCTCAAGGATGTGAAATGAAAATTACTGTAAGTCATCAAGATGGAATGCGTTTTGAAGCGAAGACGGAAAAAAGCAGTTTTGTTATTGATTGCCCCGTAATTTCACCGATTGAATATTTTTTGAGCGGGATTATTGCGTGCAGTGCAACGGATGTTGTAATGTTACCCAAGCAACAAGGATTTGAAGTGTCCAATCTTGAAGTGGATGGGGAGGTGGTGCGAAATGAGAGCGCTCCGAAAAAGTTCAATACACTTCATCTCGAATACCGTTTTAATTCAAATGCTGATGATACATTGGCAGCACGATGGGTTATGGCAAGTTTGGAGACTTACTGTTCAACGATTAATACCATTCGTGACAATACTACCATCACCTATACGATTGTTCACAATGGCAAAATGATTCGCGAAAATGAGACAATGATAAGCGGTGGGGGAGTTGCCGTTGATTTCGGTACATTGCAAGGGTGTAATTCGTAAATAAAGTCCGTTCGCCCTGAGCCTGTCGAAGGGCTAGTTCATGGTTCGACAAGCTCACCACGAACGGGATTTCGTTTTAAATTAAAAGAAATCCTTTGGATCCGCGTCGGCAAAATGTCCCCACTGAAGCTTTGCTCCACCGAGAAGGTGAAAGTGGAGATGTCCCACCTCTTGACCACCGTTTTCACCAATATTACTAATAATACGGTATCCACTCTCATCGACACCTAAATTTTTTGCCAACACTTGCATAAATGTCCCCATTTTTCCCATAAGTTCTCCGGGAATATCGTTGAAACTACTATAATGCACTTTTGGAATAACCAATACATGGATCGGCGCTTTGGGGTTAATGTCGTGGAATGCAAAGAAATTTTCATCCTCAAAGACGAGATTAGAAGGAATTTCACCGTTGACTATTTTACAAAAGATACACATGTTAAACCTCTTTTTTCCCACATTGTAGCATACACCTTTCCCCTTGAAGCTTATTGTAAAAGAGATTTCACTACAATTGCTCAATATAATAAACGATGGAGATTAGGCTTTGGAAGAGTGGTATAGCGCTATAAAATCGGCTGACTCGATTGATAAAATCGAAGAGATTCGGATCGCCGTTTTCGGAAAAAAAGGGATTATGAACGCTGAGTTCGCCCGTATGAAAGATGTTCCTAATGAAGAAAAGGGGACATTTGCAAAAGAGTTGAATATTCACAAAGAGGGTCTGAATGCTCTATTAGTAGATCGAAAACTCTTTTTGGCAATGGAGCATTTGAATGCGTCAATGAAAGAGGAAGCAATTGACGTAAGTCTATATTCCCCTACTAGTGAGCGAGGTTCACTTCATCCTGTTATGGAAACAATGGATCGAATTGTTGAATATTTCGTAGCGATGAATTTCTCGGTGCAAACAGGTCCTATGGTGGAGGATGATTTTCATAATTTTGAAGCATTAAATCTTCCAAAATACCATCCTGCACGTGATATGCAAGATACCTTTTATTTTAAAGATGCAAAATTGTTGCGTACGCACACTTCACCCGTACAGATTCGTACGATGATGAATACTAAACCGCCCATTCGTATGATTGCGCCAGGGTCAGTATTTCGTCGTGATTATGATTTGACCCATACCCCTATGTTTCATCAAGTAGAAGGGTTGGTTGTGGAAGAAGAGGGGAAAGTCTCTTTTGCAAATCTCAAATTTATCCTTGAGGATTTCCTAAAAACGATGTTTGGGGATATTGATGTCCGTTTCCGTCCTAGTTTTTTCCCTTTTACGGAGCCTTCTGCTGAAGTTGATATTAGCTGTATTTTTTGTGCTGGCAAGGGATGTCGTGTCTGTTCAAAAACAGGTTGGCTTGAAGTGCTCGGATGCGGTATTGTGGATCCAAATGTGTTTAAAGCGGTTGGGTATGAAAATGTCAGTGGTTACGCATTTGGACTTGGAGTCGAACGGTTCGCGATGTTGATTCACCGTATCGGAGACTTACGCTCACTGTTTGAGGGTGATGTTAGATTATTGGAGCAGTTTAGATGATCGTTACAAAAAATTGGTTAAATGAATGGATTGATCTAAATGCTATTTCAACGGAGCAGTTATTAAAAACATTTAATGCTATTGGCTTAGAAGTTGATCGTCATGAGGTTATTTCTGTTCCTGCAAAAGTGGTTATTGGATACGTTGAGAGTTGTGAAAAACACCCTGATGCGGATAAACTCAATGTATGTCAGGTCAATGTGGGTTCTGATATTCGTCAAATCGTTTGCGGTGCTTCAAATGTGCGTGCTGGCATTTACGTTGCAGTGGCAACTGTTGGGGCAGAACTTCCCGGTGGATTGATTATCAAAGAAGCAAAACTTCGTGGCATGGATTCACACGGAATGATATGTTCGTCTAAAGAGATTGGATTACCCTCAATGGGCGAGGGGATTATGATTCTCGATTCCAGTATCGGTCTCCTTGAAGCGGGCAAAGAGTTGAACTCCTATCCGCTTTTTAATGATGATATTATTGAGATTGAACTGACGGCTAATCGCGGTGATTGTTTGAGTATTCATGGAGTAGCACGTGATTTAAGTGCGGCATTTAACAAAGAACTTCGTGAAAATACTCAAAAAGTTGAGCAAGAAGGGCGTTTAGGGATAGGACGTATTTTACAACTTCAACATGCTGAGACGTATGATGTTGAATTATTGTTTGGTGCTGTAGAGATCAAAGAGCTTACTATTCCCTTTTTGATCACGTTACGTATGGCAATATTAGAAGAAAATTCTCTCTGTGTTATGGATACATTATTGAAGTATACAACGCATAGCACGGGAGTTATTTTACGTGCTTATCCTTTTGAAATGTTAGAAGAAACAGGAAATGCTAAATCATTGCTTACTCTTTCCAATGATGAAAATGGGTATACCTCTTTGTATGGCAAAGAGCATCTTTCAGTTGTTGGCGTTTCACAAAATGAAGAGAGTCATTTTTCTAAAAATACTGGGTTAGCAATTATTGAAGCAAGTTACATTTCTCCTGATATTATTGCAAAAAAAATGGGTGAGAAAAAAGTCACCAGTTGCCCGCACTATTATCATACGTCTCGTGGAAGCGAACCCGAGTTACAGATGGGTATCCGTTATGTTATGGGATTGCTTGAAAAATATACCCCATCAGCAATTTATGGGGGGCAAATAGAGCTTCAATATCAGCATGAAACACGTGTAGTAACGATGGATGAAGGGGAATTTGAATCATTTATTGGGATGAAAATCGATAAAACAAGATTGACACAAATTTTGAAAAATTTAGGGATGGGAATTAGTAAGCCTAAAGCATCCACCTTCGCCATTTCTGTTCCCCGTTTTCGTCATGATATTGTGAATAAACAAGATATTGTTGAAGAGATTGTTCGTATGGTTGGGATTGATAATATCCCCTCAAAACCATTGGTTTTTGCTGAAAAGAATCAAAATACAGATGACTTAGAGACGTATCGTAAGATTCGAATGTACCGCCACCGTAGTGCCCAGAGTGGATTCTTTGAGAGCGTCCATTTTGTCTTTAATGAGCGTGCTGTATGTGAACGTTTTGGGTTTGAATGTACCCAAAGTGATAGTGAACTTCTTAATCCTATTACGGCAACCCTTGATACTTTGCGACCAACTTTGATGATTGGATTGCTCAATTCAGCGAGTGCCAATGTGAAAGTAAATCAAAAAAAGATAGCACTTTTTGAATCGGGAATGGTGTTTGACCCTAAGCGTATTGAGAGCAAACGTATTGCATTTATTATTTCAGGTGCATCTATGGGGGAAAAAATCTCTAATGCAGGGAAGCCATCTGTTGCGGATTTACCAATGTTCGCTCAGAAAATTTCAGATGTTATTGGATCGTTTGAAATGTTGGCGCACACACCAACACACACGTTAGCACACCCTTATATGTGCGCAAAAGTGATGATTACCGGAGTGGAATCAGGCGAACTTTTCCGTGTTCACCCAAATGTTGAAGCGCAATTTGATCTTTCAGCTACCTTTATATGTGAAATTGATATGGATTCACTTCCTTATGGTTTGGTTCAGGCACAACCATTTTCCAAATTTCAAGCATCGTATAGAGATTTAAGTGTTGTTATTCCAAAAGCATTACAGTATGACGTGATAAAAGAAGTTATTTCAAAATATGCTCCTATTGAGATACAACGTTTTTATCCTGTAGATCGTTATTCCTCTGAAGCGTTGGGCGATACTATCAGTCTTAGTATCCGTTTTGTTGTTCAATCTATGGATAAAACACTAGAAGAAGAGGATATTACTATGGTAATGGAGTCTATTTTGAATGGGCTTAAAGAAGAGTTAGGGATTGGTTTGCGATGATGTCGGCTAAGGTTTTTCCAGCAGTATCCTTTGATTTTAAAAGTGATGCGATTGCTCCTGATAAATCAATTTCTCATCGCTGCGCCATGTTTGCAGTTCTAGCGGAAGGTGAGAGTCGAATTGAAAATTTTTTACGTGCGGAAGACACCCTTAATACCCTTAAGATCGTAGGTCAATTGGGCGCTGATATTCACGACGACGGAAAAGTCATTACAATCACTTCACATGGAATACATGAAACATCGGAAATACTTGATTGTGGTAATTCAGGAACAGGAATGCGCCTCTTTTGTGGGCTTCTCTCTTCGGCTGAGGGACATTTTATCCTTACAGGGGATGAATATCTCAAGCGTCGTCCTATGAAGCGAGTGACACAGCCATTACGAAATATTGGGGCACAGCTAGATGGTCGAAATAATGGGGATTTAGCCCCTTTATCAATCCGTGGTGCATCTCTTAAAGCGTTTAGTTATGAATCAAAAGTAGCTTCGGCGCAGGTAAAAAGCGCGATGATCCTCGCAGCGCTTCGTTCGGATGGTATGTGTACTTTTCGTGAACCCGAATTGAGTCGAGACCATACAGAGCGAATGTTGTTGGGTATGGGTGCTCATATTGAATGTAACGCTCTTGAAACAAAAATCTGGCCCCTTGAAAAGCCTCTTACCCCTCTTTCTATTCGTGTTCCAGCTGATCCTTCCAGTGCCTTTTTCTTTGCGGTCGCAGCGGCTATTACCCCTAACTCTTCAACTGTGATTGAAGGAGTGACTTTGAATCCAACTCGTATTGAAGCGTTCAAAGTGTTGGAACGTATGGGTGCTAATATTACCTATACAGTGACAAGTGAAAAGTATGAGCCGATAGGATCTATTACCGTAAAATATGCACCCTTAAAAGCAGTTGTAGTATCCGAAAATATTGCGTGGCTGATTGATGAGCTTCCTGTACTTTCGATTGCAATGGCATGTGCTGAGGGTAAAAGCGTTATACAAAATGCCCAAGAACTTCGTGTAAAAGAGTCAGATCGTATTAAAACCGTTGTGGATAATTTGAATCTTTGCGGGATTTCTACCGAAGAATTTTCGGATGGATATGCTGTTATGGGTGGAACATTACATTCTGCTAGAGTTAATAGTCATGGTGATCACCGTATTGCGATGAGTTTTTGTATTGCAGGAATACGATGTGGGATGGAAGTTGAGGATATTGAGTGTATCAATACGTCATTTCCAAACTTTTTTGAGTTGCTTGCACAGTGTACCAAGGTTAATCGATGAAAATAGAGCTAGCTGAGAGTTACGGTTTTTGTTTTGGGGTGAAGCGTGCCATCAAGATTGCTGAAGAGAATAAAAACTCGGCTACATACGGACCATTGATTCATAATTCTAATGAAATTGAGCGGTTGAAGCGTGATTTTAATGTGGCATTGAGTGAAAATTTGCACTCATTTCAAGCAGGGGATGTTGCCGTTATTCGAACGCATGGAATTCCTAAGGACGAGTTGGCTCTTTTGCATAAACGTAATGTTGATGTTATTGATGCAACGTGCCCGTACGTTACAAAACCACAGCAAATTTGTGAAGAGATGTCCTCACAAGGATATGATGTTCTTATTTTTGGAGATGAAGCACATCCAGAGATCAAAGGGGTTAAAAGTTATGCCGTAGGGCATGCCTATGTTGTAAATTCAGCCGATGAAGTGGATGCGTTAGTACTGCGTGAGAAAGTCGCTGTTGTGGCTCAAACAACACGTCGTATTGAAGATTATCAACGTATTGTCGCAAAATTAATGATTTCGCACAAAGAAGTTCGTGTTTTTAATACAATCTGTAATGCAACATTTGATAATCAAGATGCTGTTCGGAAAATTGCAAAAGAAGCAGATGTTATGATTGTTATTGGGGGAAAGAATTCTTCTAATACGAAGCAACTGTATTCAATTGCACTGGATGAATGTTCTTCTAGTTATCACATTGAAAGTGATGAAGATTTGCAGGCAGAATGGTTTGATAAGAAAGATTTTTGTGGTATCAGTGCGGGGGCATCTACCCCTGATTGGATTATTCAAGCTGTTATTGAACGCATTAAACTTTTATCCAGCTCTTAAAATCCTCATTCTTATCCTAAAGAAAGCATTTTTACGCTACAATTAGCCAATTTTTAGTTACAAGGGAATAGGCATGGCGTTTGATAACGAAGCGTATGAAGAAGAAAATTTTGCTGAAATGCTGGAGGCATCGTTCAAAGAGCAAGAATCCACGCGCATTACAGAGGGTGAAGTTGTAGAGATCCAAGAGGATGAGAACCGTGCATTAGTGGGTGTTGGTGAAAAGCTTGAGGGGATTCTCTCTCTTGATGAGATTCGTGATGCTGAGGGAAAACTTCTTTTCAACGTCGGTGATAAAATCACTGTAATGGTTATTGGACACTATAATGAGCGTCCTAAGATTTCCTATAAAAAAGTACTTGAGCAAGAGAAAACTTTAGCATTTATTAATCTTCATAAAGAAGATTTTGAATCAGTTGTGATTGAAGCATTGGTAACAAAGAAAAATAAGGGTGGCTATCTTCTCGAAGCAGATGATGTTCACTTTTTCCTTCCACGTTCACTTGCTGCATTCAAAGAAACTGATCAAGTAGTGGGCAAAACGATTAAAGCACAAGTCGTTAAAGTTGATCCTGCTGAAGCATCAATTGTTGTATCACGTCGTAAACTTTTCAATGATGAGCGTAAACGCAAAAAAGAAGTTATTGATGCGTTGATGGAAGAAGATAAAATCATCCAAGGTACTGTCAAGAAAATTACTAGCTATGGTATGTTCGTTGATGTTGGCGGAATTGATGGGTTGGTTCATTACAATGAAATCAGCTACAAAGGTCCAGTTAATCCATCAAAACTTTACAAAGAGGGTGACATTGTAACGGTTAAAGCAATCGCTTATGACAAAGACAAGCGTCACCTTTCTCTCTCTATCAAAGCGGTACAATCGGATCCTTGGAAAGAAGTTGAAGAAGCATTGGAAGAGGGTGATACCATTACAGTAACGGTTAGTAATATTGAACCGTATGGTATCTTTGTTGACTTGGGTAATGATATTGAAGGTTTCTTGCACGTCTCTGAAATCACATGGGATAAAAATATCAAACACCCTAAAGATTATTTGACATTGGGTCAAGAAATTGATGTTGAAGTGATCGAAATTAATTCAAATACGCATAAATTACGTGTTTCTTATAAACGTCTTCAACCAAAACCGTTTGAAGAATTTTTGAAAAAATCACGTGAAGGTGATATCGTTAAGGGTACTGTAACTTCATTGACTGATTTTGGTGCATTTATCAAAATTAATGGTGTTGAAGGGTTGCTTCACAATCAAGATCTTTCATGGGACAAAAATGTTAAATGTAAAGAAACATTGAAAATCGGTGATGAAATTGAAGTGAAAATTGCAAAAATTAACACTGAAGATGAAAAAATCTCTTTGAACCGTAAATCTCTTGAAGAGAGTCCAATTGATAAATTTGCGACAACTCACAAGATGAACGAAGTCGTTAGTGCAACGGTTCGTGATGTAAAAGATTTCGGTGTATTCGTTTCATTAGAAGGGGGCGTTGACGCTCTTATTCGTAACGAAGATCTTTCACCAATGATTCCAGAAGAGCTTGAAATTGGTCAAACGATTGAAGCAGTAATTTTGGTTATTGATGCAAAACGTGATCGTATCCGTCTTTCAGTACGTAAATTAGAGCGTATTAAAGATCAAGAGATGCTCAATGAAATCAATGATGACGAGAGCAATAGCTTGGGTGATTTGATTAAAGATAAATTGAGATAGAGATTGGATGCGACGATTCGTGTATTGGCTATTTCCAACAATAGCCATTACCGTAGCGATTTTTATCGTCGTATTTATGATACAAATAAATCCAAAAGTTTCTCTTGAAGAGGAAAATCTACACTCACAAGGTTCGCCTGCGGGTGTTGAGGAACGCTCACACGGTTGGATCAATGATTTGACAGTAAGTGATGAGAAGGGATATTTATATCCCGTTAATGAGCTTACACTGCAAACCGATGACAATCTAACTAACGTGCAGCCTCCCACTCTTTCAACTGAGCAATAAAATTAAAAACCAATCAAATATTAGCGACACTTTCGCCGCTTTAAAGAGGACAACCCCATGGAAAAATTTAGAATTGTCGTTTGCGATCATATTCATGAAGAAGGGCTTAATCTCCTTCGTTCGGATGATCAGATTGAGATGATTTTTGCGGCTGATATGGATAAAACAGCATTGCTCGATGTCGTGGCAACTGCAGATGTGGCAATTACTCGAAGTTCTACAGATGTGGATGAAAAGTTTATTGCGGCGGCTAGAGGGAAGCTAAAAGCGGTTGTTCGTGCTGGTGTTGGTGTTGACAATGTCGATATTCCTGGATGTTCTAAAGAGGGGATAATCGTGATGAATGTCCCTACTGCGAACACTATTGCGGCTGTTGAACTGACGATGACCCATATCCTTTCATGTATGCGTATGTTTCCGTATTCTCATGATCATTTGAAGAATCAACGTGTATGGAAACGTGAGAAGTGGTATGGTTATGAGCTTAAGGGCAAAAAATTAGGAGTAATTGGTTTTGGTAACATTGGAAGTCGTGTTGGTATCCGTTCTAAGGCTTTTGAAATGGATGTTATTGCCTACGATCCTTATATCCATGCTTCAAAAGCAACCGATGTTGGTGCTAAGTATACGACCAATTTTGAGGATATATTAGCGTGTGATATTATCACGATTCATACTCCAAAAAACAAAGAGACAGTCGGAATGATTGGTGCGGATGAGATTGCCCGAATGAAAGACGGTGTTGTCCTTATCAACTGTGCACGCGGTGGTTTGTACGATGAAGATGCTTTGTACGACGGTCTACTATCCAAAAAAATCCGTTTTGCAGGAATTGATGTTTTTAACAAAGAACCAGCAACGGATCATAAACTTCTTGATTTGGATAACATCTGTGTTTCTCCTCACTTAGGAGCTAATACCTTTGAATCTCAATTGGGTATTGCACTTGAAGCAGCACAACAAGCGATTGAAGCGGCAAAAGGAATTGCGTATCCTCATGCCCTTAATCTCCCTATTGATGAGACGAAAATACCTTCTTTTGTAAAGCCATTTCTTGAAATGGGACAAAAAATTGGCTTCTTGGCATCTCAAATCAATAAAGCACCGATCATCTCCATCAAGGTAAGTGGACGTGGTGATATTGCCGAGTATGTTGGTTCTCTTGCTACGTTTGTAACGGTGGGTGCATTGGCGGAAACATCAGGTGAGACGATTAACTATGTCAATGCTGATTTTGTTGCAAGTGAGCGGGGGATCAAAGTTGATACGGAAGAACTCGCTGGAAGTCCTGTGTATAAAAATCTTATCACCGTACGTCTTACAACCGATAAAGATGTGATTGAAATCAGTGCGACAATGTTTGGTGATGATGTTCAACGTATTGTTGATATTAACGGCTTTGGTGTCGATGTTGAGCCAAAGGGAAATATGATTCTCTTCAAAAATACCGATATTCCAGGTGTTATTGGTCAAGTAGGAACATTGCTTGCTGCTCATGAAGTGAACATCGCCGATTTCCGTCTCGGTCGTAATAAAAGCGGTGAGGCATTGGCGGTTATTATCGTTGATTCTGCTGTTAGTGATAAAACTCTCAAAGAGCTAGCGGCTCTTAATGCGTGCATTAGCGTCTCTTACGCTCGAATTTAATTTTTCTTTTCCCTTCGGGGAACTTCTCTTTATACTTTCTTTATACCGCTCCCTATTATCTTGAGACCAAACTGATACAATAACATCTATAATAAGCCATGAAAATCCTAATTTAAAAAGGAAAATTATGACACTTAAAGAACGCATTAAAAGTGAAATGATGGTTATTAAATCGCTTGGGGTTGTCTACGGCGATATTGGAACAAGTCCTATCTATACCTTTGCGGTTATTTTATTGTTGGTTCAGCCGACACCTGAGACAATTTTTCAAATACTTTCTCTTGTATTTTGGACAATGTTGATGCTTGTAACTGTTCAATATGCATGGTTAGCAACCAGCCTCTCTAAGCGTGGAGAAGGGGGAACGGTTGTTTTGGTGCAGCTTTTGCTTCCCTATCTCAAAGGGGTACGTGTTACAGCTTTGGTAAGTGCATTAGGATTTATCGGTATTTCGTTGATGATCGGAGATGGTGTTATCACCCCCGCGATTAGTATATTAAGTTTGGTCGAGGGAATCGCTTTGATTCCTGGGTATGAAGATACGCCAAAAATAATCTTGCTTGTTATTGCTGCTGGAATTGCATTTGCATTGTTTGCTGTTCAGAAAAAGGGGGTCGAAAAAGTTGCCAGTGCATTTGGTCCTATTATGGTGGTATGGTTTTTTGCCCTCGCACTTGGCGGCGGTTATTTCTTATTTCAGTCACCGGAAGTTCTAAAGGCGATTTCACCATTATACGCGATTGATTTTATTGCGAATCATCCGTTTATTGCATTTGTTGTTTTAGCGGATGTTTTGTTATGTGCAACGGGTGGGGAAGCCCTCTATGCTGATATGGGACATTTGGGACGATTACCAATTCTCAAAGGATGGCTTTTCGCTTCAGTTGCATTGCTTCTTTCTTATTTTGGTCAGGGGGCATTTTTACTTTCCCATCCTGAGGCGGTAAAAAGTCCATTTTTTGAACTTTATCATACTCTTGTTCCTGCTTTGTATGTTCCGATGTTATTGTTAAGTGTTATGGCGACGGTAATTGCTTCACAGGCGATGATTAGCGGGATATTCTCAGTATTGTATCAGGCAATGACGACTCGTATCTTTCCCCATTTTAATGTTAATTATACCTCGAGTGAATTACGCAGTCAAATCTATGTTGGTTCAATAAATTGGTTTTTGTTCGTGTGTGTCGTTGCCATGTTATTTATTTTCGGTGAATCAGGTAAACTAGCTGCTGCTTACGGTCTCTCGGTGGCGGGTGCGATGAGTATTACAGGTGTCCTTATGAGCATGATTTTTATGTTTAAACGGAAGTATTTCAAAATGGCTATTTCCATAATTGCTGGATTAACGAGTATTGTTTTCTTTGTCTCTTGTTGGCTCAAAATTCCCCATGGTGGGTATTGGTCATTAGTGATTGCATCGGTTCCTCTCTTGATCGTAATTATTTATACCCAAGGACAAAAGCGTCTTTATAGATGCTTTGTCCCGATTGATAAAGAGCTTTTTTTGGCTGAGTACATCAAACGCTATGCTCATGGATTTCACGTAGAGGGGACAGCGTTGTTTTTTGCGCGTAATGCTGAAGCTATCCCTGCTTATATATCGAAAACGATGTTCCAAAACGGGATTATATATGAGCGAAATATTATTGTAACGGTACACCCCTCGTATGAGCCACATGGGATAACAAGTGAGCTTTCACCCTTAGGAGAAGGGCTTGATTTACTGAGTATTCGACCGGGATATATGGAGACCTTGAATGTTGAGGCAATTTTACGTGAGAAAAATATCGATGAACGTACTATCTTTTACGGGGATGAGGAGATTGTTTCGGATAATTTGATATGGAAAATATTTGCATTTATCAAAGATGTCTCTCCTAACTTCGTCAGCTTTTATCATTTTCCCCATGAAAAACTGATTGGTGTTGCACGCCGAGCTGAGATTTAACGATGGATGGTTTATAATTCAATCATGTACGCGATTGTCCCACCCTTTTTACTTTTAATCGTCCTTGATTTTGTTTCCAAACTTTTTAGTGAGGAGCTTCAGCTTGTTAATATTGGAATGATTCATCTACTTCCAATTCTCTATGCCGCGATGCGTTTGGGGCGTAGAGATACATTAATCGTATCTATCGCCTCTGTTCTATCCTTTAATTTCTTTTTCATTCCACCTACTTTGACGTTTACTGTCCATGATGTCCGTTATGTCTTTAGTTTTATTATTATGATTGCGGTTGGTCAGATTGTTGCATGGCTGAGTGCACGGGCGGTTATAGCTAAAGAATTGGAAACGTCTGAGCGGCTCCAAGAGACGCTTTTAGGGTCATTATCTCATGAGCTTCGGACACCTCTTGCAGCGATTATGGGGGCATCCTCAGGGTTATTAACACAAGAGTTAAATCTAAACAACGAGCAAAAGCAAGAACTTTATCAGACCATTGATTCGGGGGCGCAACGGATGCGTCGTTTGATTGATAATCTCCTTGATACGGCACGCCTTCAAAGCGGTGTGCTCAAAATCAAGGATCAAGAATGTGATATCCCTGAGTTATTGGGAAGCGCATTGGCAAAAGCTGAACATACTTTTTCGGCAACGTTGGTGATTGATAGTGATGTTCCACAGATACGTGGGGATGCTGTTTTGATTGAATTGGCTATTTTTAATCTTCTCGATAACGCTTTTAAATATGGTGATGCAGTTAATGTAACGGTCAGTCGTGAAACTTTTGGTGTAATGATTCGTATTTGTAATACAGGGTCAATTCCTTCTTCCCATGAAGCTTCTTTAGCGTGGAAAGCTTTTTCGAGATTGAGTAATGTTCGGGGAGAAGAGGGGATTGGTTTAGGGCTTTATGTAGCCTATCGAATTGCTAAAATGCACGGTGGAGAAGTGGAAACGATGAGTGATGATATACAATTTTGTGTGACGATGAGACTACCAGAACGGAGATATGGATGAAAGAGACGATTTTAGTTATCGATGATGATAGTGCCATACGCAAACTTCTCGAAGTGGCTCTCAGTGCTGCTGGGTATCGTCTTGTTTGTAGTGCGACGGGCAAAGAGGGATTGACTCGTGCCGCGATTGACGCGCCTGCATTAGTGTTACTTGATTTAGGATTGCCTGATATGGATGGAAAAGAGTTCCTTGCCCGATTTCGTGAATGGAGCCAATCACCCGTTATCGTCCTCTCTGCTCGCTCTGGTGAGGGTGAAAAAATAGCAGCGTTAGAGGGGGGCTGTGATGATTATCTTACCAAGCCCTTTGGTACGGGTGAATTATTGGCACGGATCAAAGCAGCTCTTCGCAGGCGTGGTATGGGTATGGGGGATGCTTCATCTGGACTGCTTAGTGATAATCTCTCGTTGGATATTGCTACGCATACCGTTATGCTCAATGATGAAGAGTTAAAACTAACGCCCAAAGAGTTTGAATTACTGAGAAAATTGATGCAAAACAGCGGTAAAGTTCTTACCCACGCATGGCTTCTCAAAGCAATATGGGGAGTCGGTTATCAGCAAGAAACCCATTATTTACGCGTTTTTATCAATCAATTGCGTCAAAAGATTGAAATAGATTCCGCCCGTCCGAAGCGAATTATCACTGAAACGGGAATTGGATATCGGTTTGTCGGGTAATGGCTCATTACTATCTTGATATTTTCCTGACACGATCTCTGCTACACTTCCCTTATGAAAAAAACACTTCTTTTATATATCGCCATTATCGTTTTATTCGGTAGTGGAATCGCCTATGTCCTTCATGAAGGAAGCACCCTAGAAAGCGCTACCCTCTTGTACACCGCTTTGCCCCATACAACACTAAGTTCAGGTTTTATTGAAAATTTCCTGAAACAATTACACCACCCTTTAGCTCTTTTGCTGATTCAAATTATTGTGATTATGATGGCTACCCGTCTTTTCGGTTTTTTAGTCTCCTTTGTCTCCCAGCCTACAGTTGTGGGGGAAATTATCGCTGGAATCGTTTTGGGACCATCGTTATTGGGGCTATTTTTTCCTGAATATTCGATCTTTTTATTCCCAAAAGAGTCTTTGGGAAATCTCAGCCTCATCAGTCAGCTCGGACTGATATTTTTTATGTTCGTTGTCGGAATGGAACTCGATTTTGAAAAGATCAAAAAACAATCGAGTTCATCGGTATTTATCAGTCATGCCAGTATCATCTTCCCTTTCTTCTTGGGAGTAGTCTTATCGTACTGGCTCTATCCGCTGTTTGCTCCTCAAAATGTTTCGTTCATGCCGTTTGCTCTCTTTATCGGTATTGCGATGAGTATTACTGCCTTTCCAGTACTAGCCCGTATTATCAAAGAAAAAAATCTCACCGATACTAGCTACGGTGCGATGGCGATTACCTGCGCCGCGACGGATGATATCACCGCATGGTATATCCTCGCTCTGATTATCGCCCTCTCCATTTCAGGAACGTTGGGGTCATCCTTATTTTTGTTGCTCTTTATCGCTGCGTATGTTGTTGTTATGTTTTATGGTATTCGCCCCCTTCTCGCAAAAATTGGGAGTACTCAAAACGAGCGACTCAGTATGAACGCCATGTCGGCCATTGTGGTTTTACTCCTCATCTCTTCACTGGTCACTGAATCAATCGGTATTCATGCCCTCTTCGGTGCTTTTATGGCAGGGACGATGATGCCTTCCTCGGCAACCTCAAGGCTTAAAGAACTGATCGCACCGCGCTTGGAATACGTCAGTCTCCTTGTATTGCTCCCCTTGTTTTTTGCCCTTACGGGGCTTCGAACGGAGATCGGATTGCTCAATACGAGCGATGGGTGGCTTATCTGCGGACTGATTATTATTATTGCCGTCACTGGAAAATTATTGGGAAGTTCGTTGGCTGCGAAATTCATGGGATTCAATTGGCGGGATTCCTTCGCTTTGGGAATTTTGATGAACACGCGGGGGCTGATGGAGTTGGTGGTTCTTAATATCGGGTATGAGATGGGGATACTCTCCGCCGAACTCTTTACGATGTTTGTTATCATGGCATTGGTAACCACCTTTATGACGGGACCGATATTAAATGCAATAACGAAAGGCTTCAAAGAAAATAAAATCGGTGAAACAATGCAAAAAAGTTTAATCGATCTCTTGTCGCATGAACTTAGAACACCTTTGACCCTGATTCGAGGTGCGGCCACCAATTTATCAAATCCCAAATTTTTACTTGAAGCTAAGGATAAAGAGGCAATGGTTCAAACCATTGTCGAGGGATCTCGTCGGATGGAAAAAGTAATCGATAATTTACTCGTTAATGCGCGGTTTCGCGAAGGGAAAACACCTCTAAATAAGACAACCCTTCGTTTGGAGGAAGTGGTCTCATCGGCATTGGCCATAGCCGAAAATGACTGGAATCGACAGGCAAAACTCTCCTTTTCACCCGATATTCCTCCCCTTTTGGCTGATATTTCCTTGCTCCAATTGGCAATCGGCAATCTGCTGGACAATGCGTTTAAATATGGTGATGAGGTGCGTGTTGAAATAACTTCGGCATTTAATGAGATCAATGTACTTATTTGTAATAACGGTGATCTTCCCTCAGCAGAGACGATAGCCACCCTCAGTAATGCACCCAGTAGACTTGATAATTCCGAGGGGAAACCAGGATCAGGGATTGGATTGCGATTATCACGAAACATTATTGAAGTTCACGGCGGAATATTAGCGATTAGTTTAGAAAATGGTTATTTTTGTGTTCGCGTGAGCCTTCGGAGCGAATCGTGAGTCAGCGCATTTTAATCGTAGATGACGATGCTTCCATACGCCGTTTGCTTGCCATGACGTTAGCCTTTGCAGGATTTATGACGGAGACAGCAGCAACTGGAAAAGAGGGGTTGAAAAAAGCGTCTAATGAACACTTTGATTTGATTTTACTTGATTTAGGACTCCCCGATATAAGCGGTGTAAAATTCTTAGAGTTCTATAGAGAAGATGAACAAACTCCAATTATCGTTGTATCAGCTATCCATAATAATTCAGACAAAATCATCGCACTAAATGCTGGGGCAGATGATTATGTTACCAAACCCTTCAATGCAGATGAACTGATCGCCCGTATAAAAGCAAATTTGCGCCGTATCCCTCCCACGCAGGAAACATCACACATTTTGGTTGTGGGAGAAATGCGTATGGATATTGCTAATCGCATCGTGAGTATAGAGGATGAACTGATTAAATTGACACCCAAAGAGTTTAAACTCCTCCGTGTTTTTATGGAAAATCAGGGAAAAGCACTGACCCACGCATGGCTACTCAAAACAATATGGGGAGTCGGTTATCAGCAAGAAACCCACTATTTACGCGTTTTTATCAATCAACTGCGTCAAAAGATTGAAATTGATTCTGCCCGACCGAAGTGGATTATCACTGAAACCGGAATCGGCTATCGGTTTGTCGGGTAAGAGAAATTCTCCTTTTAGCCCCTCTTTGCTATAATTTTAAACTTTTTAGAATGAGAGGTTTGGATGAGTACGGATGAAATAGGGGCTTTGCTAAACAACAAAAATAAGCTCCTCTCCGAAACGTATTTTGAGCTTCAAGCCGCGTGTGAGGCGAAATATGGCTCTGATACCCTCGTTATCATCGAAATCGGTTCATTTTTTGAAGTGTATGAGGTCAATAATGAGTTTATGAAAATCGGTAAGGCCAAAGAGGTTGCCGAATTTTTGAACATTCAGCTCACCCGTAAAAATAAAACTATACTCGAAAACTCTCTCCAAAATCCGCTTCTTGCCGGTGTTCCCAGTGTCTCCATCGAGCGGTATCTTAGCCGTTTGGTTCAGTCGAAAAAGTATACGATTGTTTTGGTACGTCAGCAGGGTGAACCTCCCCATATCCGCCGTTATATCTCTAATATCATCTCACCGGGGACGAATTTTGATTACATCGCCGAACCCAGTGAAAACTACATCGCCTCCTTGCTCATCGATCAGAACAATGGGGTTTATTCGGTCGGTTATTCGGCTATTGATGTAGGGACGGGGAAAACACTGATCAATGAGATTCACGGGACACGGGAAGATAAAACCTACGCATTGGATGAAGTGTTTACGCTTTTACAAAGCTATCAAACTTCTGAAGTGGTGGTGACGTTTTGTGATTCTTCAATCGATGAAGAGGAAGTCAATCGCTATTTGGAACTCAAAAGCCATCATCGCAGTATCAAAAATGAGAAACGGCTTCGGATTAATTATCAAAATGAGTTATTTGGGCGTATTTACCAAATCCGTTCACTCCTCAGTCCCATTGAGTATCTTGATTTAGAACGGTATGCGTATACGTCTGAGTCGTTGGCGGTATTAATCCATACGATTATTGATCATGACCCTGCCATTATTGAAAAAATGAACCGTCCGATCTTTTTGGGGACGGCACGCTATTTGTATATGGGAAATAATGCGTGTGAGCAATTGGGGATTATTTCACGTGATACTGATGAGATGACAGTGCTCAAACTCATTGATAAAACTTCTACAGCGATGGGAAAACGGTTACTTCGGGAACGACTTTTGAATCCCATTTGCGACGCTAAACTTCTCGAAGAGCGGTATGATCTGATCGAAAAAATGGCGGATCATATAGCCCCTTTGGAGCGCAAGCTCAAAGAAGTGTATGATTTGGAGCGAATTTTACGTCGTCTTAAATTGGGAAAATTGCATCCGTATGAGTTGGCGTATTTTTATGCATCGCTGATGGCTGCCGAGAAATTATTTGAGGATGCCAAGACTCTTGGGATTACCTATGATAAAGCTAGTGAGCAAGAGTGTGCCCATTGTGCGAATGAGCTAAATCGTATTTTTGCCATTGAATCGTGTGCGAAGTTTCGGCGCGATCAGGTGAATGAAAACTTGTTTAATGAAGGGATTGATCCCTCTATTGATGCACTGGAAAAACTCCAAACGATGAATGAGCTTAAACTGCAAACCATCATCGACCATATTGATACTTTTTTTGAAAATGGAGCTGGGTACGCCTCTATCGGATGGTTGGAGAGTGAAGGGTATCATTTATTTATGACGCGTAATCGCTATGTGAGTATCGAAGAAGCGCTTCATAATAGCTTTTTTACGCTAGAGGGGAAACACCATTTTTTTCGTGATTTTCAGATACGAAAACTCAAAACGAGCATCAAACTCTCTTCGCCACTGCTTGATGAACTCTCTATTGAAAATGCGGGGGCGAAGTCACGTATGTTGGCATTGGTACAAGAACGGTATCGGGAACACTTGGAGATGATAGAGCAAAAGTTCTCACACGCTATCGAGCATCTTATCTCCTTTTTGGCAGTAGTAGATGTATCGTTAAGTGGTGCCAAGTGTTCCACCCAGTTTCGTTATGTTCGTCCCCAAATCGTTTATGATGTTCCCAAGGCATTTATTGAAACAGTGGGATTGCGTCATCCCCTTATTGAGTCGCGTGAGGAGAATGGGATTTTCATCCCTAATGATCTTTTTTTGGGTGCGATTGAACACCGAATTTTTGAGGAGCATACCACGATTGAAGGTTCAGAGGGAAATGATGTCAAAGGGGTACTTCTTTATGGGATTAACTCCAGTGGTAAATCGTCGTTGATGAAAAGTATCGGGTTGGCAGTGGTGATGGCTCAGGCAGGATTTTTCGTCCCGTGTGCGATGATGCGCTTTTCTCCTGTCGATAAACTTCTGACTCGTATCGTTTCCAAAGATAATCTCTACAAAGGGCTTTCAACGTTTGCAGTGGAGATGTTGGAATTGCGTAATATTTTCAACCGAGCGACGGAAAATACACTGATTCTCGGAGATGAAATAAGCCACGGTACGGAGACGGAATCCGCTCTTGCCATTGTAGCCAGTGCAATTTTAAGACTCAAAGAACTTGGAAGTCTCTTTATTTTTGCCACCCATCTACATTCACTTTCGGCACTGGATGAAATCAAAAAAGCCAAAGGGATTGTACTGCTACATCTTGGTGTTTATTACGATGAAGTCTCGGATACCTTGGTTTATGATCGTAAGCTCAAAAGTGGCAGTGGTAGCACCCTCTATGGATTAGAGTTTGCCAAATCTCTCCACATGGACGAAACATTTATCCAAAAAGCGTATGAAATCCGTGGACGTATCAGTGATAATAGTCATGACGCTTCGCTTCTCAAACGGAATAAAAAGAGCCGCTATAATAGCAAGCTGTATCTGACAAAATGTGCACTGTGTGATGAAACGGTGGATGAAGTGCACCATATTATCCCTCAGGCTAATGCGGATGAGGGTGGATCATTGGGTCATTTTGGGGTGAATCACCGTTATAACCTTATTCCTCTGTGCGCAACCCATCACCGTTTAGTCCATGAGGGAAAAATTGCGATTCAGGGGTTTGTGATGAGCGAAGAGGGGCTGAAACTTAGTTATAGTGAAACGAGAAGTGATTCGTAAAGTCCTATTTTAGGGAATTTTAAAACATTCTTTCCATAACTTTTGTGTAATACTTTTCAAGAGTAACTACATAAAAAACTATATAATTTTTGGCAAAAAATAAATATACAGCTATAGTGATTCTTTATTTAGAAATATTGATTATTTAAACTTTGGATTGATATTGTTTTGGCTAGAATAGTGACTACTTATAGCAAAGTGGTGGAATCGATAATGGCACTCTCTGAATCAGACACTCGTTCAAAAATCAAAGAGAGTGAATGGAACGAATCCCATATCGTTAGGGAGTATTACTTCTCTGACGGACGTAAACTTATCGGCAACAAAAGAGGCAAACGCTATTTTGTCGATTATCTCCTCACCTATAAAAACACCAATTTAGCGATTATTGAAGCGAAAGCCCAAAACAAAGATCCTTTAGATGGATTACAACAATCCATCAACTATGCCCAAAAACTTCGTATAGGGGATGGGTATTTTGAGTTGCAAAAAGAGATATATCGATGAAAAAATTCAATGTTCTCCCCGAAAAAGTGGGGATAGTCCTGACAAGCAGAGAATTAGACCAAAATTATACTGCTACGTGTCAACTTTGCCAAGGAAGAAGTCTTTATCAGGTGGAGATAGAGAGGGAGAAAAATGATTGATTATGATTTTTCAACACTAAATGATAAAGAATTTGAGAACTTATCAATAGAGTTAATTTCTATAGATAAAAACAAAAGATTTGAAAGATTTAAAGCTGGCAAAGATGGCGGCATTGATGGACGATATTATCATGATGATGGAACACAAGAGATAATTCAATGTAAACATTATTTGAAAACAGGTTTTAGTGGACTAATTGCATCTTTAAAAAAGATAAATGACAAAGGTATTAATGAGATTGAAAAAGTTAAAAATTTAGATCCATTAAAATATATTTTTGTTACTTCTGTAGCTTTGTCTGCTGAAAATAAAAAAACTATAAAAGCACTTTTTGACCCATATATCAAGAATGATAATGATATTTACGGACAAGAGGATTTAAATGTTATTCTTGTAAACAACCCTGATATAGAAAAAAGATATTATAAACTTTGGTTAAGCAGTTCGGTTGTATTAGATAGATTACTAAATAACGCAATTGAAAGCAGAAGTGAATTTCTGCTTGAAGATATAAAAGAAAAAGCTAAATACTATGTTGTTACAGATAATCATAATAAGGCTATGCAAAAACTTGAAGAATCTCATATTATTATCATTGCAGGTGAGCCAGGAATTGGAAAAACAACACTTGCTGAACATATGGTTCTACGATATGTAGAACAAGATTTTAAACTTTATAACATAGAAAATTCTATAAATGAAGCTGAAAGTATTTATAAAAGAGATGAAAAACAGATATTCTACTTTGATGACTTTTTAGGTGCTAACTATTTAAATGCAATAGAGGATAAAAAAGATTCACACATTGTTAAATTTATGGACAGGATAAAAAAAGATAAAACAAAACGACTTATTCTTACAAGTCGAACAAATATATTTAATCAAGGGTTAGTTCTTAGTGATACTTTTAAAAGTAAAAATATTGAGAATGAAGAGTTTATAATAAAAATCGAATCTCTAAAAGATATTGATAAGGCTATGATACTCTATAACCATATTTGGCATAGTGATTTAGATGTGAAATTTATAGATGAGATTTATATTGATAAGCGATATAAAAAAATCATAAATCATAAAAATTTCAATCCACGTCTTATAGTTTTTATTACAGACATCCAAAAAATACAAAAAGAGAAGATAGAAGCTAAAGATTATTGGAGTTATATAGCTGAAAAACTTGATAATCCACAAGATATTTGGAGAAATACTTTTGATAAACAAAGTGATGAATTTGTCCGTGTAATTGTAATGCTAACTGTTTTCAATAATAATAAAATAGAAGAAAATAAGCTTAGAGTTGCGTACAACCGTCATTCCGCACATAAATTTACCATTTTTATTCATAAAATTTCCAATATCGTTTTCCAAGTAGATCAAGTAGAGTAGAGTGTCTAGTAAGGAGTCCGATAACCTGTTCGGTTGTGTCGG
>Ga0172379_10001824_pt1 | contig 40615 bp, 57 predicted proteins | sample GrowelOW334metaG_FD_119756 | JGI IMG/M metagenome (GOLD analysis project Ga0172379, IMG submission 119756) | Groundwater microbial communities from an aquifer near a municipal landfill in Southern Ontario, Canada - Groundwater well OW334 metaG | ecosystem: Environmental > Aquatic > Deep... | reverse complement strand
TATTATCCTCAGTTTCCCGAGGTTATCCTTGACTTAAGGGTAGGTTAGCTACGTGTTACTGAGCAGTTCGCCTTCTCTCGAAAGACTTGCATGTCTAAGTGCAAACCAGAGAGCCGCAGCCGCTAGCAGGATCAACTAGATTTAAACAATTTCATAAATTCTCGTCGATAAACAACAAAAATTTCTATTGCGCATTTTCTTATGTAAGAAAGAAAATACTTCACACAAATTTCCTATTCTGCTATTGGCTTTGACATAAATTATTAGAACTACAACTGAATGACTGCTTTACATACATCATACTTTAATTTTACAAGCTGTATATCTTAAAGTACTCATTCTAATTACAAATTCTTCAGAAAAAAGAGATTTATAAATGTTTCTGAGATTTTACCGTCGAGAACATAAATTTTCTCCCTCGATTTCTTATTATCTTGATTTTACCGTCGAGAAAAAGATTTTGATAATTATTCTTTTTTCTTAATTATTATAGAATATTCAAACTCTTCACCAGCCTTGTATCCTGCTTGAGCAGCGAGAATTCCTAGTTGCGTTTCCATCTCTCCACCTATCTTCCAGCGAGTTTCTATTTCTGCATGGCAACCGCCGTCATAATGTACCATACTTCCACAAGGAGCACCTTGCTTTAAAACAGCTTTTCCATTCATTTCAACTTTATCAGAAATTTCGTTTGACATGATTTTACCATTAATTATCTTTTAATCTAAGATTGAGACTAATATTAGAAAAACCCACTTTTTTCTCTAAAGATAATATTACAGATTCTCCTTTGTCTTTTCTTTTATACTCTTTCATTATACGTTCATCGGGGGAAGTTCTATTTATATTAGAGGTAGCTCTTGAAGTTTGCATAATGATATATTCTTCTAAGGTAACTTCTTTAGGGGCTTCAGTTAAATTATTATGAAAGTTAGGTTTACCAACATAAGTCATTCCATCCATCATATGATATGCGAATACATCTTGTCCTAGTTCCATAACCTTTATCATTAATTATCTATTTAAAAGAATTTCCGTCATGCAAAATATATTTAATCTCTTTGTTACAAAACCAAAAACTATAAAAATAACCATTATTTAGGTTATAATAACTATTATTGAGGTTACTATGAACTTAATTAATTTTTTGAAGACAAATGAAAATGCAAGAAAAATATTCGGACAGCGAGAGCTAAAGATAATTGAAAAACAGCTTAACGGAATGAATTTGACTCAATCAGAAAAAAACCGCTTATCAAGAGACATAAGGAAAAAATTTCAATTTATAAAAGAAGCCTCAAGATTTAAAGAAGAATTTGAATTAAAAAAAGCAGGTTTAGTAAAATCTCTTATTGATGAAGCTAAAGAAGTTATTTTAAATCATCCGTTAAAGAATAAGATAACCCAGATAATTCTTTTTGGTTCGTTTGTTGATAATAAAATGACTTCACATTCAGATATTGATCTTGCTATTGTGTTTAATGAGATAACTAAAAAAGAAGCGGGGAAGTTTAGAATTTATGCATTAGGAAGAGTAGATAAGAAAATAGACATACAGGTTTATAATACTCTACCTCAGAAAATAAAAAAAGAGATAATTACAAAGGGAGAGGTAATATACGAAAATGTCAAGGATAAACGATAAAATTAAAGAATTGGAAGAATATCTCCAAGAGCTTTTAGAAATAATCCCAGAAAATTTTGAAGAGTATAAAGATAGTTTTGAGAAGAGAGCTGCGTGTGAGAGATACTTTGAAAAAATTATTGAAGCAATTGTTGATTTAGGTTTTATTTTTATAAAAGAAAATAATCTCAATCCTCCTGAAGATGAAGAAGGAATTTTTAAAGTTCTTTTTAATGAAGAAGTTATATCTGAAAGATTATCCGAGAAATTAAAAGATGCCAAAGGGATGAGGAATTTTATAATTCATCAATACGAGAAGATAGACGATGAGATAGTTTTTAACGTGATAAAAGAAGAATTAATAAAAGATATTGAAGAATTTATAAATAAAATTAAGTTATACATCAAAAGAACAAAATGACTTTAACTGCCTATAAAAAAAAGAGAAATTTAGTTTCCAGCAACGAGCCAATTGGAAAGATAAAAAAATCTTCTTCTAAAAAATCAAACTTAATTTACATGATTCACGAGCATCATGCAACAAATTTGCACTGGGATTTAAGATTAGAGTCAGACGGAGTTCTCAAATCTTGGGCTGTTCCAAAAATTCCGTTGCTGAGTAAGGAAATAAAAAGATTAGCAATTCAAGTTGAAGACCATCCAATTGAATATGCAAAATTTAAAGGAATAATTCCTGAGGGAAATTACGGAGCAGGTGAAGTAAAAATTTGGGATACGGGAAATTACGAATTAATAGAACAAGACAAAAATAAAATGGTAATCGACATCCACGGAAAAAAACTAAAAGGAAAATATGCTTTAATAAAAACAAATTACGAGAATAAAAATAGCTGGTTATTTTTTAAATTATAATTAATTATTAATGCTATATTTATCTTTTATTCCATAAAACTGTTCGAAAGCTTTTCGTTCTTTTTTACGAGTTTCTAAATCTGCTTCTGTCATAAATAAAGCAGGATGTAATTTTTCAGGTGTTTCACTCGTTGGGATAGTATCTGCTAAAGGAAACTGAGAAATTGGAATAACTCTAAAGGTGTTTTTATTAACTATTACTTCTTCAATATTCATAATTCCACAATAATTCTGTTATTATTAAATATTTATATCCTTTTCTTTAATAAAAATATTTAAAAACTAAATTTTCTTTTTTTAATTATGGATGCAGGTGGAATACAAAAAAGGATGAGTGAAATTCAAAGCAATGCAATGAATGACCCTAATTTTCAAAATGCTCTTGGGAAATTGCTTTCTGGGCGTCAGGGATATAAGCCTGTAATTGAAACAAAGCAAGTAGTGATAAAATGCAAAGGTTGTGGAAAAGTCCTAGAAGATTGTCAAAAATTCTGCCACGAATGCGGAACCCGAGTTGAGCATTTACAAAATGTGAGGAAATGATTAAATACAATTTTGCGGATGCGAATTGAACTTCCTAGAAAAAATTAATTATTTTTAAATTTACGAAATATTAATTGGTTTGAAAACATATTCTTCTCTTTGTGAGCATTGATACATTCTGTCCTCATCAACACTAAATTTTGGAAAGAAGATTTTTGGTTTATAGTAAATTTTTGTTGCAATACACATTTCTCTTTTTCCTAAAAAAGAAATTCTCGAGCATCTTTTGCCTGCTTTTTTCTGACACAGAACAATATCCATGCTGGGCAAAGTTATTCTATTAGCATACATGCAAGTTTTAAATTCAAGTCCCATCTATTTTTATTATTAAAATAGTTTATACAGATTTATGAGAACTAAAATAGATTAATTACTTGTTATATCTACAATTTTTTTGAATTATATAATTCATCAGTAATCTTTTTTGGAATTGTTGCTTCAAAATGATTTGAGTAATTTTTATCTTGAGTAGGAGAATTATAATCTTTATATCTTAAAAAACCTAAACCTACACCCAACAACAGAACTGCAAATAACTTATTTTCTAAAATTTAAACTCCCCATCGAGCATCACTTCTTTCTGTTCTTTCAATTTTCTTTTCAACTGGTTTTTCCGATTCATCTTCAACTAACCACCAATCCAAATCGGGAATATCTGCATCAATCTCTTTTGCTTTGCAATATCCTTTTGCTAATAAATAGAAAATTACTCCTAAACTTTTTCCGCTTTTATTATTTCCAATTATTATTTTATCTGCGCCCTTTGAAAAATTATTTGTATCACAAATCAGCAAAACTTTTTTATGGACATTTAATGTGTCGTGAAGTGCATTTTTATCAAGCCAAGAATCTGTGATAATTGTTAATTCGTTTTCAAAGAAATCTGAAAGAGTTGTATTTGTCAAAACTCCTGCTGGATATTTTTTTGTGAAAACTTTTATCCCTGTTAATTTTGAAAACATATTCACTGCTCTCCACCCTGCTTGTCTTTTGCATGCAACCACAATCTCGTTAGGTTCAAATGTAGAAATATATTCAATTGCTTCTTTTAATTTCTCATCAATAATATCTGTGTTGAAGATTGCAAGTCCATCTGCTCTTCTTCTGTAAACAAAAGGTTTCATTGTTGGAGTGACTGCTCTTGTTCCCAAATAAATTCCTGTCTTTACATAATATTCAAGAGGAATAAGCATATCAGTTCTTTTTTTGATTTTGACTTTTTCTTTTAAGTCTTCAGTAATTGCAACATCTACTTTGCCCTTCAGTTTTTCTAATTTTTCAAGAATCTTTTTCTTTTTTTCTTTAACACTATTTTCAAGAATAGTAGATTCTGCTTCTGCTAGTTTTTCAACTTCTTTTTCTGTTAATTCTTCTGGATCCTTTTGTTCAAGAACTTTTATTTCAGAACTTTCTTCCTGTTTCTTCTTTGGCATAATAATTCAGAGAAAAAGTATATTTTTAAAGGTTTTCAATGGGAAAAATCAATAATTCTAAACTTGTATTCTAATCCGATAAACCTTAAATATAAATGTCCCTTTAAAAAAAGATGCAAATATTCTTAATAAGGCATGGGGAAACAATAGAAAATACACAGAAGATTATTCAAGGGCAATCGGTGGGAGGTGAACTTTCTAATCGAGGAAAGATTCAGATGAAAGAAATTGCTAACTTAATAAAATATAGTTTAGCTACAGTCATTTATTCTAGCGATGTAAAGAGGTCATTAGATAGTGCAGAGATAATTTCAAAAGAGCTCGGTTTAATTAATGTTGTTCCAATGAGAGAATTAAGAGAAAGAAACTGGGGAGAGTTTGAAGGGAAAACTGAAAAAGAGTTAAATTGGAATGAAATTAAGCTCGATTATTATAACGGAGCAGTTAATCCTCCCAAAGGGGAATCTCTTAAAGAATTTCAGGATCGCGTTGCCTCTTTTTTAGAATTATTAAAATTTAAGAGGGAGGAGTCAATAATATTAGTAACTCACAAAAATTTTATAAAAGAATTAATTTTGCTCTTACAATCCGATAGTAAAACAGTGACCCCTCTTCTAGATAGCAAATGGAATTATCAATTTGAATTGTAATTATTTTATCCTTTTTTTCAAGAGCACAACTTGAATAACATTGTTAATATGAAATTATTAGATAAATTATTGGACAAAGAAAAATGATAAATTAAATTTCAGAGTGATTATTGTTTCCTTACAGGTTTCAATTCATATTGACTTAAGAATTTTTTAAAATCCTCTATAGAATTACTTTCAAATGCATCTTCATTATAAGGGGTTAACTCAGTTTCATCATAAAATCTTTTAATCTCTTCAGTAGAAAGTCCATTTTTATCTGTATCTAAAACTTGAGTAACCTTATTCACTAAATTAGTTCTTTCTGAGTTTTTGCTAGCTTCAATTATATTTGAAGTACATTTAGTTACTCCTACACTAAAAAGTACCATAGATACTATTATACTTGTTTTATATGCTCTATTCATAACTTTGCTCCTAATTCTCTAATCCAATTTGCAAATGCTTACTATTTTTAAAGATTTATATTTTTAATTCTTGAGGATTTTGTCTTCTTTTTATTTTATCCTCTTCTCAATTTCCACCAATCTCTTTATCTTCACTTCCCGTTCTCTTCCTGTAATCCCGCATTTAAAAAAATCTGCTTGGAATCCAAAAGCCAAGTCAGCAAGGATTGTTTCTTCTGTTTCTCCGCTTCTATGGGAGAATACAATTTTTATGTTATTCTTCTTAGCTAATTCGCAGACTTCTTTAACTTCCATCAGAGAGCCAATTTGATTTGGTTTTACAATTATCCCATTAATGCTTTTCATTGTTATTGCTTTTTCCAGTCTTTTCAAATTGGTGGTTGTCAAATCATCCCCGACAATTAATCTGTCAGGAAATCTTTTCAAGAGCTTAGCAAAACTTTCAAAGTCATTTTCATCAAAAGGGTCTTCCAAATAAAAAGTATTGAAATTTTTTATCAGATTGCTTATGTATGCAAACTGTTCTTCAACATCTCTCTTGAATTTGGGATTTTGGTAATCATATTTTTTTCTCTTATAAAAGCCAGATGCTGCAATATCAATTCCAATCGGAATCCCTACATTTTTAAGAATCTCCAGAATCTCCTTTTCATTGAGCGAAGTCATCCAAGCATCTTCATCATTCTTTTTTTCTTCAAATTTATTGTCTTTTCTTTCTAAAACTTCTTTCAATTCATTTTTTATTCTCTTGTTTATCTCAAAAGATTTCTCAACACTTTTTTCGTTTGGAATTAATTCAAATTCCTGAAAATCAGGCTTTCTTTCAGAAGAAGAATGTTTCCCTCCGCCAATGCAATTTCCAACTAAGCGTGGAAAGTTTTTTGAATTGGGGTTTATCAATTGCCAGATTTCTTTTTTATTTTCCTTAGCCAGAGCCTTTAAAATTGCGGACTCGAATGCAAAAAGGGTATTTGCTCCAATTTGCTTATCTGAAACATCTTCAACTCTCCTTAAATCATCAAATTTTTCAAATTCTTCATCAGAGAAATAATCACTTAATTGTTTTATTTTTTTAATATCTTCTTCCAGATTTTTGCTGTAAGATTTCGCTTCGTATTTCCCCGTTGATTTTCCATTGGGGGCACTTGCAGAAAATTCCCCCCCATTTGTTTTGATTGAAACGAGAATTGTTTTTTCTTTTCGTGAATCTAAAATAGATTTTGCAGACACCTCCAGAATTTTCATAAATAAGAAAATGATTTGTTATTAATAAATGTTAAGAAAAGTTAATTAAATACCCTGTCTGGTCTGATTAGGAGAATACGTTCCACAATTAAAGCAGAAATTAATACAACCTGAAACCTGTTCTTCTATTGGGATAAGAACACCCTCTTTTTCTTTTATTTGCTTATATCTTATAACGTATTCTTTTAATTCTCGCTTATTACATTCTGAACATACATATTTTTCTCTGCCACCTTCTATTAACCAAGATTTTGTTATTGAAGAATCTTCCATAAAATTTTCAATAATCCTTTTTTGAATAAAACTAAATTTTTTGTTCGTTCGTTCTTTAATTGCCTTTTTAGTATTATTTTGAGAATTATATTTTTGTATCAATTTGTATCTTTCCAATGCAACATCAACTTTTTTTGGATTTAAATTAAGAATACCTTCACTTACTAGGTCTTTACAGGTTTCAAGAACATCTTTTGGCGTTTTACCCAACTCTAAGATATTATCAACTAATTCTTCTTCTAATGACATAACTTAATAGTTACAACATATTTTAAAAACGTTTCTATATACTTTTTCCTTTTAAGCAACAGCTTCTTCTTCTGTTTCTTCAGAAATTTTATAATCTAAGCATTCAAGAAATCCCCTAACTAACAAATCTAATCCATTTCTTTTGGATTTATTAAAAAATTATTCTCCTTCGCTTTCACCAACATCTTCTTCTACTGCTTCATCGTCGGGATTTGCAAGTTCCATTATTTCTCCGCCTTCAACAATTTCAGTTTCTTCTGCAATTTCTTTTTCTTGAACACTAGAGTCTGAAATTTTTCTTTCAACTGCTCTTTTCAATTTATCTTCTCTTCTTAAAGGGAAAGGCCTTTTTATTGAAATTGGAAGAATTTCTGAATTCAATTCAACCTCGGCAATTTTAAGAGCATCATAATTAATTTTTTCTAAATCTTCTTTTTCTATTTTAATTAGCAAAGGAGCATTCATAGAAATCTGCAGAGCTCTTGCTCCAAGAATTCTTGCTCGTTCATATTTTGAAAATCCTTCTAGCATTTTATTGATATTTGTTTTTTATTTTTTCTGTCACGTCGTACCTTCTTAATTCATCAATTATTTCGGCTTTATCTAACTTTTCATTCATTATTCTTCTTCCTCATCGAATGTTGTTAATCTCATTTTATTTTCTCCAGTTGTTTAGCAATTTCGCCCTCTATATTCTCAACTAAGTCAAGAACTTTATTGAACTCTTCCACACTTAACTCTTTTGCATTTCCTTTCTGCATTGAATGAACAATTCCATTTGAACTGCAGATTGTAACTCTTGTCTCGCTGATATCTTCTTCTTCTTTTGTAGGGTCAATAACTAAACTATTTCCTATTTTATGAACTGTTAAAGAAACTGGAATTTCCTTTGATAATGTAATTTTATTTTCTGTCCACTCACCGAATTTCGGTTTTTTAGTTTCTTCATTGTATTCAGGAATTTTGGAATTCATCAACGCAGCAACAGCACCGATTCCAGCAGCATCCATTAAATTTCCATCATCGTTAATCGTATAAATATCAATCATAACTGTCCAAACCTTTTTCCCTTCTTCAATGCATAATTTCTTCAAGTCAATATAATGGCTTTCTCTAATTCCTCTGTCAATAACTCTTGCTAATTCTAAAGAATCAAATGGTTGTGGTCCTAAATCTAATCTTGCTGAACTCATTGTCAAAAATTCTGAAGTAACCATTAAGTTTCCTGAATCTTTTGAATCTGCGTAAGGTTCTGCAACATCCATCTTAACTCCTACGATAACTTCAGTATTTCCTAATTTAACTCTTGCACTTCCTTCTGCATTTTTTGAAACACCTGTCTCGATTGTCAAGTTTCTAAATTCTTCTAGCTTTCTTCCATCAAATCTTTTTCCTTCTTTCAAATATTCTTTAATTCTTTCTGCTGTTAAGTTTGATGTTATCATTGGGATTCTCCTGTTTTGGTTTCTAATCTTGAATATTCTACTTTTCCTTCTCTTGCTAAAAATTCTGCTGTGCTGTAGGGCATATAATGGATCCTTGAAAAGATAGAAGGTTTACCTGAGCCCAATGTCTTTTGAAGCATATACATTTCAATACATCCCTCTGAAAGATGGACTAAAGCCCCATTAACTTCAGCAACCTCTTCTGTAATCAAGGGATTTTCACATTGAGGATTTTGACAATACAATTCTATCTTTTTAACTTCTTCTTCATGCTTTTTCTTAAAAAAATCTAATAAACTCATTGTGATTCTCCCATTTCTTTCAAAGCTTTTTCCTGTGCATCATGAATTTCCTTGTAAGCTCCTTTTGCAAGTTCAACTGCTTCTTTTAATTGCTTCATTGAAATCTTTCCGTCTAATTGGATATGGCTGATTTTTCCGTCGCCAGTTAAGGTTATTGGAATATCTGTTGGTCCTTCTCCTTCTTCCCAATCTTCTTCTGCTTTGATTAAATCTGTAACTAATTGCTTGTCTAATTTACCTATTGAAACACTTGACACTAAACTTTTCATTGGAATTCCTGCTTGAGCCAAAGCCATTGCTGCTGCATTTATTCCTGCACATCTTGTAGAAGCATTTGCTTGTAAAACATTTATATGAACATCAACAACTTGTCCTGCGAAATCATCAATCATAACAACAGGTTGCAATGCCCATTCAGTTATTTTAGAAATTTCCTGACTTCTTCTTGAAGGTCCAGGACGAATTCTTTCTGTAACTGAAAAACTCATCATGTTGTAAGTGCATCTCAAAGTTCCTTTCTCTGGATTTTGTGAATGTTGTGGATGCATTTTCTTTGGACCATAAACTGCAGCAATTGCAATGGTATCTCCAAATCCAAACATTGCACTTCCGTCGGCATTTGGAACAACTCCTACTTTTGCAGTGATTTTTCTAAGTTCGTTTATTTTTCTTCCGTCTGGGCGTTTAAATTCTGTCATTTTATATTTTGAATGCTGTTTCAATTGATTTAATTCTTTGATCATTTCTTAAAATACTTACATTGTTTTCTTCACATTCTCTTAAGTTTAGGGATTCTTCATCAAATCTTTTACTACTAAATCCAATTCCGTTTGAACTAATTTTAGAATAAGAATGTCCTATCGAACCATTTTCTCTCGTGCTAACTACTTTGTAAGTTACTTCATTTCCTTGTGTATCTTTTTCTCCAATTACCATTATTCGTATTCCTCCACTAATTTACTAAATTTTTCATTATAATTTTCTTCTTTTCTTTCTTCTTTCCTTATTTTAGCACTTATAAAATTATATACTGATACTCCAATGATAGTTGCAAAACTTATATTTAACATACTTTCTGCTATTTTATCTATACTATTCATTTTTCATTGCTCCTGTTTTTTTCAAACCAGTTAGTCATTTCATCTGTTAATCCAGAAATTGTTGAATTTTCAGCGACATGAAGTATTGCTTTCTTTGCGAATAATTCGTCGTCAACTTTGTTTCCGCCAATCCAAATTATTCCGTTTTGTCCTACAGTTATTCTACATTTTGTCTCGTCTTTTATTAATGAAATCATGCTTCCTTCTTTTCCAATAACTCTCGGAACTTTGTTAGGATTTACATTCATAATTATCCCTCTCTCTAATTTTCCCAATTCTTTCATTGCAATTGTTAAATCCATTCCCCTTTGATTTATAGAATATATTTTAGCAGCAACCATATCACCAATATCTAAAACAGATTTCAAATCATCTTTGTTAACATATCTTGGAACTTCCATTAAAGAAAGGAAAGCATTTTCAGCAGTGCCTACATCAATAACCCACCCATTAAAAGTTATCATCTCAACTTTTCCGATAACAACATTTCCTCTTCGAGGTTGGTAAACTCCAGATAAAGGAATTACTTTAACAAGTTTTTTTGTTTCCTCAGCAAGTCCGTATCTAACAGCGACGATTTCATCTCCGTGTTTTTCTGTTCCTTCGCCGGGCAAATAATCATCGCCTTTGAATATAATTTCTCCTGGTATTACGATTTGTCTGTCTGTCATTTTAATATTTTTATTTATTCTTTAATTTCCTCGGTAACTGCAGCTCCATGTGTTGCTGAATTAAGTTTGTCATAAAAGTCCATAATCATTCCTGCTGGGACACTAACCACGACTTCAAGACTCCCATCATTCATCCAGTTCTCGGTTTCTTTATACTGAGATATTAGATTATAAACCTTTCCAGTGTGAATTGCAGGCACAATTATCTTGATTTTTTTAACTTCTGTTCTAATTGGGAGTATCTTGCTAAGCTGTTCCATTATCTCTTTTATCTGATTTTCTATTGGAATATTCTTAATATTGACATGTGCCTCGTTCAATGCACTTTCAATTCTTTGAGGAGTGTGAGGATTTCCTGTTTGCGGATTAATCGTGTTTCTCGAGAGAAAATCAACAACTTGCTTAACTCTTTTATCTCTTTCCTCGTCTCTATATTCTTGTGTGACTAAGATTTCTCCATCTTTGACAATCTTTTTTGCAATTTCCCAAGTGTCAGAAGTTCCAAAAGCATTTTCCAAATCTTTCACAGAAGCAACATCTCCTTTTTTGATATCTTTGTAAACTCTGCCATCTTCAGATTCAATAATTGTAATTTGCCCTTTTTTGAACTTTATTGCATTTTCTAAATCAACAAATATTTCGAATGGTTCGCCTTTTTGTTTTATTCTTGCAGTCGTTCGAGTCATTTTAAATAATGCTTCTTTAATTTGGCTTTTGCTTCATCGTATAATTTTTCATTTCCAGTTAATAATCCATAACCCGTCTGTCTTGTTGCCTTTGCTCTTTCTAATGCTCTTTCATCTTCTGGGTGATAATGTCCGTGAATTGTTGCTCTTGTATGAACAGATATTGCTTCTTGAACACCGATTAATATTCCAACTAATCCAGCAGGATTTATTCCTCTCATTTTGCAAACTCCATAATTTCTTCGCCAGTCAATCTTTTTAATTCACTGTTTTCGCTTTTAATGTAAACCAGCTCAAATCTGTGAATATTAAATCTCTTATCCTGAATTTCTTTTAAGATATCTATTGCAATCTTCGCACCTTTTTTCATTGTCAAATCTTTCTTGTATTGCTCTCTTAGTTTTTCTTTTATTTTCTCGTCGTCTTCTCCAATTGCATTTGCAAGATAAGCAAGGTAATTTCCAGTGATATCACTAGTATAAAGTTCTGGTTTTTTATTATTAATTCCTCCCACCATCAAAGAAACACCGAAAGGGCGTGCTCCCCCGTATTGAGAAAATTGCTGTTTTAAATTTGAAATATCTTTTATAATTAATTCTGGTTCTATTGGAGAATCATAAGTTATTCTATGCTGTTGAGCTAAAACTTGTGCCCTTTCAATCAAAACTCTCGCATCAGATAAAATCCCAGCAACACTAGACATTAAGTGAGAATCAATTTCATAAATTTTATTTGCTGACTTTGTAACAATCAATTTATCGTCAATTCTTAAATCTGCGATAATAAAAACTCCATCAGTGCAAATCATACCTACACTGGAACTTCCTAATCTAACTGCTTTTTCTGCATATTCCACCTGAAGCAAATGCCCTTGAGGTGAAAACATAGTTGCAGCTCTATCATAACCCATTGCTTGATTTTGCATATCTAAAGGCATATCCATTTTATTTTAATGTTTGAGAAGTTTATAATTTTTAATAATGTTTTTTCTCTATGATTTTTACAAGAAATGCGGTTATTTAAATTTTTTGGAGGATTAATTCAACATTTTCTTCATTTCAGATAAATCATAATCCTTTATCTTCTCTTCATAAGCCATAATATTTTTAGGATTTTTAGATTTAATAAATTCTATTTTGTCCTCCACGATACCATTATCCAATCTAATATGAACATAACCCAATCCTTTTTCATGAGCATCTATCGGTTCTCCCCTTAACTCATCTAAGGCAATATCTATTGGTTCTTCTCCTAATTTATACAACCTCACTTCTGTAGATTCTTCGCCTAATCTGTCTAAAGCAACATCGGTGAGTTCTCCTAATCCGTCTAAGGCAACTTCTGCTGGTTCTCCTAATCTATACAAGATAACATCAACTTCGAGGAAATTCATCTCATCAACTATTTTGCTTAAAATTTTGCTTGGTTTATATCTCTTGTTAATTACTTGATAAACTCCATAAGTGGTTCCGCTTAAAACAAAATTTATATGTTTTACAAAGTTAGCAACAGGGCGAGATAATTTTTCTAAATTCAATCTTTTTGCTCTTTTTGTTTGTGGATTAAAATTAACTTTCAAATCAATATTATGCAATCCCATTAGGTGGATAAAATTAGATTATTTTTAAGGATTATTGTAATTAATTGATTTTATCTTTCAATCCTTTCAAAGTTCCAGAAATCATTTTAACATCTATCTTTTTGGGAAAAACACAAAGCGATGCTCTGACAGAATCAACCATTTCCCTATTTACAGAAATAATTGCAAAATTCTTATTTGATTTAATAAATTCAAGTCCTGTCTTGGAAAATCCAAAACTTCCGATAAATTCCAAAATTGCCTTTTCAATATTTTTCCTTAAATCTTCCCCTTCTACGAACAGGTATCTTTTTCTTTCTCTCATCGATGGTTTCAGTGATTTCATTTTTAAAATTTTCTTGTATTATTTTCTTTTACAGTGTAGCTTTTCTTTTTTAAAAGAAAAACCCAATTTCATAAGGTTATACAATCTAAAAGAATTTTTAAACTATTCTTCTTTAACTATTTTATAATAATATGAAAATCAGCCGTGAGTACAATTTTAGTGGGAAGTTGATGCACAAGAAACCGGAGGTGTCTTAGCATGGAAGTTTTTACAATTGGAGGATTCAATGAAGTGGGGAAAAATATGACTGTTGTAAAAACAGGCGAAGATGTTTTCATTTTTGATTTGGGAGTTTTTCTTCCTGCAATCGTCGAGCTTCAGGAAAAAGAAGAGGAGAAAAAAGAATATTCTGAAAAAAAATTAAGAGGCATCGGTGCACTTCCTGACGATTTGCTTTTGGATAAATTGGGATTAAGGGAAAAAGTTAGAGCAATTTTCTTGGGACACGCACATCTTGACCATATCGGGGCGGTTCCTTATATATCTTACAGATACAATGCACCAATTGTTGGAACTCCTTTCACAATGGAAGTGCTGAAAAAAATTATGGAAGACGACAATCAAAGAATTCCAAATCAATTAAAAACAGTAAATCCAAATTCTTCTTTTTTTGTAAAAGGAAAAAGTGCAAATTATCAAGTTGATTTTCTGAATATCACTCATTCCACTATCCAGACTTCTATGATTGCTCTTCATACTCCAGAGGGAGTTGTTCTGTATGCTAATGATTTTAAATTAGACAATACCCCGATTTTAGGATTGCCCCCAAATTATGATTTGCTAAAGAAACTTGCAAAAGAAGGAATTAAAGTTTTGGTAGTGGACTCATTGTATTCTGGAGTTGAGAGAAAAACCCCTAGTGAAAAAATCGCAAGAGCATTGGTTGAAGAAGTTTTGCTTACAACTAAAAATGAAAACTCTGCAATTTTTGTAACGACTTTTTCCTCGCACATTGCAAGATTGAAAAGCATTGTAGATTTTTCTAAAAAATTGGATAGGAAAATTTATTTTATGGGGAGAAGCATGAAAAAATATGTCTCGTCGGCAATTAATGTAAATATGTGCCCCTTCCAGAAGGATATTCAATTAGTTAGTTACAAAAATCAAGTTGATTCTGTTTTGAAAAAAGTCGATAAAAATCGTGAAAATGCAATTATTGTTTGCACAGGACATCAAGGCGAACCAGGAAGTATAATGGACAAATTGTCAAGGGGAAATCTTCCTTTTAATTTTCGCCAAGGAGACAATGTAATTTTTTCTTCCAAGACAATTCCTTCCCCCATAAATATAGAAAATAAAGAACAGCTCGATAAAAGATTAAAAAAATCTGGAGTGAGAATTTTTGACAACATTCATGTTTCAGGACATCCGGGCAGAGAAGATTTACGTGATTTGATTACCTTGATTCATCCTGAAAATATAATTCCTGCTCACGGTTCGTTAATGCACTTGACTCCGATGATGGAACTTGCAAGAGAAATGGGATATAAATCTGGAAAAAATTGTCATCTTATGGAAAATGGGCAAAGATTAAGATTATAATTAATTTATTGATTATGTTTTTAAATAACGCATTCTTTATTCTTGTATGATTAGCCTTAAGCACACTTTTAGTGAGAAGTTGATGCTGAGCGATTTTGCGAGTGCCGAAAAACGCTTAATTTGCAACGAGCAAAGTCGCGAATTAAAGAAACCGGAGGTGTCTTAGCGTGAACGAAGAAATTTTTGGCGGATTAAAAGTTGCTATTGAACGAGGGGAATCTCTTAAAAAAGCAATGATGACTTTTTACAATGCAGGATATAAAAAAGAAGAAATTGAGGAAGCCGCTCAATATTTAAGTCAAGTTCCTGTAGCAGTTCAATCATCTGCTCCGCAAATTTCTGCAATTGCAAAACCTAAATATAGTTTTTTCGGATTTAAGAAGAAAGAACCTCTACAAAAAAATATTCCGCAAAATCAAATTCTTCAATCAATGCCAATTCCTTCTCCAAATTCTCTTGTTCCTCAAATGCAATCTTCTGTTCCAACTACGATGAATGATTCCCCTTCAAAGCAAATTGTTTCTAATTATGGAGAAATGCCTGTCCAGCCAAAACCACAGATTATTCCTCAGCAAGGCAAGAAAGTTTCAGATTATGGAACCGACGACGCAAAAGACAAAGTTGTTATAATCGCCTTAACAACAATATTAGTTCTCTTATTTGGGCTTTTAATTTTAATTTTTTTATTCAAAGATTCTATAATTAATTTCTTCAGCAATGTTTTTAGTTAATATGCCGATTTACCAACCAGCAGAAGATTCTTATTTAATGTCGAGGATTTTAAATGAGCAAGTTCCAAATTTGTTAAAGCAAAATCCTGATTTAAGACTCTTGGAAATTGGGGCAGGAAGTGGAATTCATTTGGAGACAGCAAAAAATTTAGGAATAAAAAAAGAAAATATTTTTTCTTCAGATATCGACAAGAAATCTGTTTCACATTGCAATTCTTTAGGATTTAATTGCATTCATTCTGATTTGTTTGAAAATATCAAAAATAGATACGATATAATTATTTTCAATCCTCCTTATCTTCCAGATGATGCAAGAGAACCAAAAAGTTCAAAGTTAGCTACAACAGGCGGAAAAAAAGGAAATGAAATAATTCTTCGTTTTCTACAACAGGCAAAAAATTATCTAAATATTGATGGAAAAATATTTCTTATAACTTCCTCCCTTGCAGAAGATGTTAACTTCGAAAAGTTGGGATACAATGCAAAAGAAATTGGATGTGAAAGTCTCTTCTTTGAAAAGTTGTGCATTTGGGAATTAAATTTGTGAGAAAAACTTTTTCAACGAGCAATGTTCACGAAAAGAAATTATAATATTATGACTTCGAGTGGGCTTGCGAGCAGACTTTGTATTTGGGAATTAAAAATAAAATAATTTACATTAGCTTCAAAGTTGCTCACATATTTATGCAGTTACACTAAGAATTAATTAATGCTGTAAACGTCGGTAAGTTGAACAATTCAGTTTGGTTTTTATCATTAGCTTTTTTCTTTAGCAGAGCATCGTGCCTGAAAGTCAGTTTTGAGTAATCCATTTTGTATCAGCAACAAATTTTATTTATAAAATTAATTTCATTCAACGGCATATTCTTTCTTAACAATTAGGAGAATGAGGATTATACGGACATTTTTCCATTTCTTCTTTTACAATGTAAGAATCTAAATCTGAATGCCCCGTAGAATAAATTTCAGTTCCAATACAGATTTCTCCTTTTTGCATCCCAAGAAATTGAATATTATGAGGTGCATCTTTCCCCCTTATTTCTGAACAAAGAGATGCTTCTCCTCTTCGGTGTTTTCTAAATACCGCACAAGGACAGATTTCTTTTAAGGTTTTATCACTTAACTCCATAATTATTTAGAATTTATTCCTTTATAAAAATTTATTCAAAATAATATCTATTATCTCTTAACAATTAGGAGAAGAAGGATTATCTTCACAACATAACAATTTATACTCCTTGCATATCTTATCACTACAATCTCCTTTCTTGCAAAATCCATTTCCCATTATTGCAACAAATTCATCAGTTTTCATTTTTCCAGAATCAAATGCTAATTGTGTTAGTTTTGTGTATGTTTCACTTATCAGTTTATTTCCAGATTGAACAAGCAACTTTCGTTGTTCTATTGGCTGTTCACGATAAGTTGTGGAAATTTCTCGATAATTAAGAAAATAATCTAATGAATATCCTGATGGAAGCCCTGTGCTTAATTGAATTATCCTATCGAAATCATTTGATTTACTTTTTAAATCAGGGGTTTTAACTAAATAAGAATAAGCAGTCATTAACTCTTCTGAATAATCTTTTTTTTCTTCTAATGATTTAAGAATTGTGGGGGTTATTTTATCATCATTAATATTTTTAAAAAAATCTTTAAGCAAGGTCTTAGTTTTACTTTGAGAAAGTCTATTTGCACAATTTTCCCCCAATTCGTCATATTTTTTTTGCAATGAATCCTGTTTTGAATTGATAATTTTATTTTCCTCTCTTATTATAATATTATCTTTGATATGTTCATGTTCATGTACAAATACTTGTAAGGGAGAGGTAAATTTTCTGATTTCTTCAAAGTTATTTGGACTATCTGTCTGGACTATTTCAAGACCTATAAATGTATTAAAGTATACTACAGAAGCACTTGTACCTAAATCATAATGCCAACCTTTCATTTCATCTAGTGCTTCTGGATTTTCCTGAATATATATGTCAGTTAGATAAAACATGTATGGGGGCATAGTCTCTTTTTCAGAAGGAGTAGTGAATAGCATTTCAGGATATTTCTCCCTTAGTTGTTCTATTGTTTGCAGTTCATTATCTTTTATTTTAGAACTTACAGGCAAATCATATTTATTATAAGAAACAAGTTCATTATTATCTTTTCCTAACATAATAAACTGGTTATATGAATTAACCCTAATCTTACTAGCTTCTTTTGCAGAATCAGATTCCAATTCGAGAGCAACACTTTGATATTTTCCGAATAAATCATCTCTTGTTACGGATTTTGGAGGAGACATATAAAATTCACCATCTTTAAAAGAGAATTTTAAATGGTCATTCTCAATTTCCGTTGATGCACCTTCATTGGTTGAACTTGCATAAATTACTTTAGGAATTAATCCTTCATCTGCTCTCTTTTCTATATTTAATCCGTCCCCTTTTGTTAATTTAATATTTAGTTTATCTTTTGCATCTGTATTAAAAATATCATGCTCTTCAAGAATTTCTAAATTTATACTTCCACTTTCAGAACTTTTTATTTCTAAATTTTCTGAAGTTTGTTTTAACCAACTTCCTTGATAATCGGATAAATCTGCATTTAAATCCGCTATAAGAACCTCTTCATTTTTTGTATCTACCGTCAATAAATTTTGTTTGTATGTTGCTTCTCCATATTTTATTAAATATCCTTTATCTGTTTGTTCTAAAATCCCCCTAGTTTCTTTTCCTAGTCCCTTTAATTTTATTTCATTAATAGAACATTCAGCACAGATTATTTTGTCTCCAAAAAGATTAACAGATTCTTCAAAAGAAGAAATATTTAAATTTCCATACATAAAATTATTCTCTTTTCCAGAAACTGTTATTTTTCCGTCTTGATATAAAATGTGAGTTCCCTCCTTGACACTTAAAGATTCATACTCTCCAAATTTATAAGTAGAATCTCCACTTGTAACAATTTCTGCCTCTTCAACCAGTCCTGTACTTTCATTTAATTTAAGATACCCTTCTGCTATATTTTCATAATTTAATTCTTGAATTTTTCCTTCATCATCTTTTACTTTTACTTTTAGATAACCTCCTTCTTTAAGAGTTATTTTTTGAGTTTCAAAATCATAATCTGCGTTTGAAATAGCAATATCTTCTGTATTTGAATCAATAAATAATTTTTTAATAGAATTTTCTTCTTCTCCAAAAGAAATAACTCCTCCTTCTATATTTCCTTCTTCATTAATTTTTAATTCTTCTAAAATAGAAGCACCCTGTTCGATATAACTCTTTATTTCATTATACGTGCTAACTGCCTTATAAATTTTTGGACTAGTTTCTGCTAAAGTTTCCATTAATTTTGATTGCACAATCCCCATAACTTTACCACTTAAACAAACAATAGGATTTTGGGCACAAATAATTGTATCAATTATTTTTCCTGCTTCAGGACTAATCATATTCAATCCTTCCATTCCAATTGTTGCAATAATATTTGCTTCTGCAGTACCGATTATAAAAAAGGTTAAGAAAATAAATGCTAGTATTCTTTTAGTTTTAATATCCATTTGCAAATTTCCATTCAATAGGAACATTTTTTATTAGAGAATATTTATCTTTTACAGTGAAGATAATTGCTTCTTCTGTGTTTACCATATCAATAGTTAATCCTTCTTCATCAATTAGTTCAGAAATACAGCTTAAGCATATCCCTTCTTTATCAATCTGTTCTTGAATTATTTCTTTAATCGAATTGTAAATCCTTCCTATTTCCGCTTGAATAATTATATTATTAAAATTTTCGAGTTTTCTTGTGCTTCCTCCTTTATTTATAATCAAGGGATAGACAACATCTAAAATTATTTTTTCATTTTCTATTTTTGCCTTTGCTTTTATTTCTTCTTCTGTTATATTCAAATCAGGAAAATTGGTAAATTCATTAGTGCAATAAGAAATAGAATTCTCTATGTAATCAGAAATCTCTTCTCCTATCCTATCTTTTGTGGGGGTATAATCTTTATTGTTATAAAAATAATAAGGAGTTCCCTCTGAAGTAGAGAGAGTTGGTGGAAATAAATATCCTCCATTTTGAGTTATAAAATAAATCGCATCTTTTCCTGTTTCTTCCACACAATTTTGAACAAATAAATAGACTGGATCTGAGTTGAGCATAAAGATTTTAATTTTATCTCTAAAGCTAAAAATAAGTACTGCCGATGCAACAATTAATATTGCAATTATAATAAAAATAGTTACTTGAGCTCTTTTTTTCATTAACTATACTATCCTTTTATGTATATAAAATTAGTTAATCCAAGGGGCAAGTATCAACACTATAATCTTGATTTGGAGAACTCTCGTTGATTTTTCCAGTTTCATAAACTTCTTTGTTAATACAAGTCTCTCTTTGTAAAAAATAAATTGGTCCGCTCTTTAATTTTCCTTCTTCTGTTTTTGGAATTGGTGTCCCTGCTTTTAACTTAACAAATCTTGTACACAAGCAAATAATGGCTTTATCACTTAACTCCATAATTCTATAAAATTTATCCAGTTTATAAAATTAATTTGGATTGAAAAGATATATCCAATTTATCAAAGAGAGAATCTGAATTTATTAAAATCTCGATAAGGACATTGCATCATTTTTTTAGGTTCTATTGTAACATCATCTGAACTCATTCGTAAGTATTCGCTAAAAACAGTAGAAACGCAATATTTTCCAGGACTCCAAGAAGGTTGGCATTCATCTTCTTTTCTTAAAGGATTAGTGCATCTAATTCCCTGCCCATTTCCAGCTCTTTCTACAGGTCCTGCTAATATACACAAGCTCAAAACTTCTTCTATTTGTTTTGAACCCATAAATTATCCAAAACTATTTTTATTTATAAAATTAATTTCAGTTTAATATGCACTTTTAGACTTAATTATCTCTTAATATCTTTCCAAGACATTTTCTTTTTCTTCAAATTAACAAGTTGTGAATGCAATTCTTCGAAGACAGGCTTATCTGATTGATAAAAAATTCCTAAAGGAATTTTAGTTTTTTCATTTAGTCCGTTGTAATCAAATTCGTTTGCTTTTTTCCACGCAGAATCAAAATTGGTTTTATCATGTCCTTCTTTTTCTAAAGAATAAGTTTTCTCCTTGTAACCTTTATTATCGTGAAAGATTATGCAAGGCTGTATTACTTCTATAAAGCAAAATCCTTTGTGCTTCATTGCTTCTCTGAAAACATATTCTATTTGGGGTTTGTCTGCATAAACTCTCGCAACAAAACTTGCCCCCGCAGCAAGCATTAATCTAATTGGATTTATCGGATAAGTTTTTACTCCAAGAGGAGTTGTCTTATCTTTGTAACCAACTTCTGTTGTGGGTGTTGGCTGAGCAACAGTTAAAGCGAATACTTGGTTATTATGAACAAAATATTTAAAATTTGAATTAAATCTTGCAGCATGAATTAAATGTTCCATTCCTTCTGCATAAGCATCTCCGTCTCCTGAAAATGCAATAACATTAAGATTAGGATTTCCAACTTTCATTCCAAGGCAAGTAGGCAAAACTCTTCCGTGAAGAGTGTTAATTCCATTCAAATTTATATAATCAAAAATTTTAGCGTGGCATCCAATTCCAGAGACAATTGCAAAATCATCTTTTGATTTTCCGTTTTTTATTTCTTCGGCAATATAGCTTTTTATTCCTGCAAGTATCTGAAAGTTAAAGCATCCCGGACACCAATTAGGAATTATGGGGGTGTTTAAATTATTATTTTCGTTTGTCATTTTATTAAAAAGATTTCACTTTAATCCCCCTATATGTTTTTGGAATAGTTTTCATTATATTTGGATATGAATATCTTTCTGGTCTTTTGATAATAACTTCTAAATATTTTGGACTATCATCTTTGTTTAATACAATACCAACAGAGAGACAAGGAAGTTTTTTATTCATCTCTTTTACAAATTCAGAATGAATTTTTTTACTCTTTAATCTTAACTTATTGGTTTTTTCTTTTATTTTCATTTTAATCTCCTTTTTCTGTTTATTAAAAAATATGTCGCTAATGCTATTAAACCAATTATCAAAACATAACCTAATAAATTCTCAATTATTTTTGGGCAGTAACTAGCATCCCTCCCACAAAAAAGGATTAAACCCACAGATATTGCTGTTGATGCTACAAACATAACAATAATTAATTTTATGCTAATATTATCTTTTAATTGAATTTTATCTATTTTCATTTTAATTTCTTTTCAATTTCCTTTTTTAATTCATCTGAGCAAAAAGGACGTCCGTCATATCTTAAAATCTTATTTTTTTCTTCAATAATAATTCCTGTTTTCTCTGCAATTAATTTTCCTAATTGCCCTGTTGCAGTATTTTCAACCAAGATAATATTTTTTCCTTCAAGTTCTTTTTTTATTTTTTTAGGGAAAGGCTCAAGATATAAAACTTGCAAAAACTGAACATTCATTCCATTAATAGCGTCGAGAATTGCACCAGTTGGACTTCCCCAAGAAATAATAAGATTCTTTGAATTTTTCCCGTGCAATTTGAATCCTTCAAAGTTTTCTGCTTCTTTCTCAATGTCTTTTCCTTTTTTCAAACGAGCTTCAACATTTTTATTTATCAAATCAGCATCTTCAGTTGCACATCCGAATTTGTCAGTTTCATAACTATTGAATCTCTTTAATGAAATCATTTTTTTCGAAGAAGTTATTTTTGCTTCTTTGTCTGAAGTGTAAATGCTCTCAGCAAGATGCTTGTCAGAAAGAACAATTACAGGAATTCCAAATTTTTGTGAAAAATAAAATGCTTGGCTTATTAATTCTTCTGCTTCTTTTGGGCTTCCAGGAGCTAAAACCATTCGTGGAAATTCTCCATGCCCTGCGTGTCTTGCCATATCCAAATCTCCTTGAGCACTGTAAGTTGCAACTCCAGTAGATGGACCAGGACGAGATGCTAAATAAATTACAAGAGGAACTTCTGCAATTCCTGCCAAGCTCAAAGATTCTGTCATCAAATCAAATCCTCCTCCGCTTGTTCCAATCATTGTTTTTGCACCAGTAATAGAACTTCCAATTGCGGCATTGATAACTGCAACTTCACTTTCCAATTCAAGAACAATAATATTATTTTCAATTTGCTTTTCTGCTAATTCTCCGAGGACATTTGTCGCAGGAGTCATAGGGTATGCATAATAAATATCCAATCCTGCTTTAATTGCTCCGTCAGAAATTCCCTTATTTCCATTCATAAAAAATAATTTATTTTTATTTATGAGAACTCTGCACATTGTTTTCTTCTCTTCTTCGTATCCTTCTTTTGCATCTTTGATATTTTCTTCAAACCTGTCAAGTTTTTTTAATTGCTCTTCCAAAACATTAAACTCAAGGCACAGGCTTTTGAATAATCTTCCAGCGAAATACATATTTCCTTTTCCATTTCCAGAAATAATATGCCCATTTTCTTTCAAATCTTTTTTATGCTGATTAATTGTGTTTTCATCTAAGGCGATGATTAAATCTATCTTTGAATCGTTGCTATAAACAGGAGAATCTGAAAAAGTTAAAACATTAAAATTATGCCCTCCTCTAATTAGCGATTGATAATCTCTCGACATAAAAACATAATAACCTCTCCCTATCAAAGCTTTCCCCAATAAGATGGAAAGTATATTTGGTCCTTGTCCTGCTTGCCCTCCAAAAAGTATATTGAATTTCATTTTATATCACAATCAATTTTATATATATCTTTATTTATTTAGGATTATAAACTTTTTTGAGGAATAATATATAAAAAATGGTTAGATTTGCACACATATCAGATGTTCATTTAGGGGGATGGAAGCAACAGCCATTGCAGGATTTAAATTTTCAATCTTTCAAAAAAGCATTTGATGTTTGCATAGAAAGAAAATTAGATTTTGTTTTAATCGCGGGAGATTTGTTTGATTCTGCATACCCTCCAATAGAAATTTTAAAAGAAACTTTTGCAGAGTTCAAAAGATTAAAAGAAGCAAAACTCCCCTGTTTTATAATTGCAGGAAGTCATGATTACTCGATTTCAGGAAAAACTTTTTTGGATGTTTTGGAAAAAGCAGGATTTTGCACTAATGTGATGAATATTGAGGAAAATAAAGAGAAGATTATTCTTAATCCAACAATTTACGGAGGTGTTGCAATCTACGGATACCCTGGGAAAAAATCTGGTTTGGAAATTCCGGAATTAAGAAAAATAAAACTTAATGATTCTCCTGGATTATTTAAAATTTTTATGTTGCACACTACAATTGACAAAGCAAAAGGAACCTTGCCAATAGATGCCATTGAAGTTGATTTGCTTCCTCAAGCAGATTATTATGCTCTTGGGCATTTGCATATGGATTTTCAATATCAGAATTTCGTTTACCCTGGGCCCATATTCCCCAATAATTTTCAAGAATTGGAAGATTTGAAGAACGGAAGTTTTTATATTGTTGATACAGAACAAAAAAATTCACTTGAAAAAATTGAGTTAAAAATAAAAGATACTGTTCTAATTGAAGTTGAGATAAAAAATGCCTTGGATGCAACATCGCAAATAATTTCAGAAATAGAAAAAAGAGATGTGGAGGATAAGATTATTCTTCTTCGGCTTTCAGGTGAATTAGAAACTGGAAGCAACTCGGATATAAAGTTTTCTCAGATTGAAGAATCAGCAACTAGAAAAAAATCTTATTTTTTGCTGAAGAATACTCACGAATTGAAAACTAAAGAGGTTGAGATGGAAGTTGAGATAAAGAATATAGATAACATAGAAGAGGAGGCGATAAAAATTTACTCTCAGCAAAACGAAATGGATTTCAACAAATTTATCCCTCAGCTTATGAATTCTCTTTCTCTTGAAAAACAGGAGGGGGAAAAAATTGAAAGTTTTACAAATCGCCTTATGGATGAAACTAAAAAAATACTAAAATTTTAAAATGAAAATCAGGCATGACCAGTATCTTAGTGGGAAAATGAGTGTAAAGAAACCGGAGGTGTCGTTCAAATGAAAATAAAACAGATTGTCTTGGAAAATATCAGAAGCTATGAATATCAAGAGATAAATTTTGCAGAAGGTTCTACTCTGTTATCTGGAGATATCGGTTCTGGAAAAACTTCTGTTTTGCTGGCAATAGAATTTGCTTTGTTTGGATTGCAACCGGGACAAAGAGGTTCTGCACTTTTGAGAAACGGAAAAAACGAAGCAAAAGTAAAGATGGTTTTTGAAGTTGATAACAATGAAATAATAATTGAGCGAACTTTGAAAAAAGGGAAAACAATTTCTCAGGATTATTGTTCTGTTTCAATTAACGGGGAAAAAAAAGAGCTATCTGTTACAGAATTGAAAGGGAAAATTCTGGAAATTTTAAGTTACCCGCCGGAATTTGCAAAAAAGCAAAATGTTCTTTACACTTTTACAGTTTATACTCCTCAAGAAGAGATGAAGCAGATAATCCTTGAAGACCCAGAAATAAGAATTAACACTTTAAGGCATGTTTTCGGAATTGACAAATACAAAACAATTCTGGAAAATATTTCTGTGATTACTACAAAGATGCGTGAAGAAAAAAGATTGAAAGAGGGGATGACTATGAACTTGGAACAGAATAAATTTAATTTTGTCAGCAAGGAAAATGAACTTAATGAAAAATGCATGAATCTTTCATCAATAGAAAAGGAATTATTTGAGAGAGTTGAGACAAGAAAAAGAATCCAAGAAGAAAGGGAAGACACTTCAAAAAAAATTGAAGAAAGAAATAAATTTTTGCAAGAAATAGAAAAAACCAAGATAATGATGGGAAATAAAAAAGAGACTATTTTTTTGAATAATAAAACAATTTCGCAGGTAAAAAGTCAAATTTCTGAACTTCAAAATATAAAATTCGACGAATCAATGATTAAGGAATTGGAATTGAATATTCTCAGCAATAAAAATGAAAGAAATAAGCTAAGTCAAATGAGCCTTGAAGCAAATTCAAAGATAAATTCCCTTTTGTTAAAATTGGAAGAAAATAAAAGAACAGAGAAAAAGATTTCCAGTCTGGAGATATGTCCTACTTGTTTGCAAAACGTAGATGCTGTTTACAAGGCAAATGTTTTGAATAAAATCAGCACAGATGAAGTGGAAGCAGAAAAGCAAATCCACCTTTTTGAAATGGAAAAAAATGAATTAAATCAAAAATTAAAGCAAATTGATGATGAGACTTTCTTAAAAGAGAGGCAGATTACAGATTTGAAAATTTTGAGGATGAAATTGCAGGGAGTGCAGGAAAAAGAAATTCAAATTCAAGAAATAGAAAAATCAAATCTTTCTTTGGAAAAAGATATAGAACTTTTAAATCAGCATATTAACTTGCTCGCTGATTCGGTTCTTAATCTTGCCCGATTTGTCAATGCTCTCGAGATAAAGCAAAAAGAATTGGACGATGCATTAAAGCAGGAAAGATTAGCAGATATTAAAGTAGTTGAATTAAAAAAGGAAATTGAAGTTTTCTCTAAAGCAATAGATGACTTGAAATCTGAGATAGAAAAGGGAGAGGCAATAAAATTGCAGTTAAATTATATAACTGAATTGGAGAACTGGCTTTCAAAACAATTTGCTTCTTTGATTTCTTTCATAGAAAAAAATGTTATGATAAAACTTAAAAACGAATTTTCAAAGCTTTTCGCAGAGTGGTTTTACATTCTGGTTTCTGATACATTCAGAGTGAAATTAAGCGACGATTTTACTCCGGTAATTGAACAACAGGATTATGAAATTGAATATACTTATCTTTCTGGAGGAGAGAGAACAGCAATCGCATTGGCTTATCGTCTTGCATTGAATCAAGTGATTAATTCTCTTCTCAGCAAAATTAAAACTCGTGATTTGGTAATCCTTGACGAACCGACAGACGGATTCAGCGATCAGCAATTGGACAAAATGCGTGATGTTCTTCAGCAGTTGAATATTCATCAATTAATCCTAGTTTCTCACGAGCAGAAAATAGAAGGATTCGTCGACAATGTCATAAAATTCAAAAAAGAAAACGGGATAACAAAAGTGGAAGGAAGTTTTTTATCACAATAATATTTTTAATCTCTAATTGTATTGATTTTTTATGTCCTCTGAATTAAGTGAATTAACTTTTTCTACCCCTGAAGAATGGGAAGAGTGGGGAAAGGAAAACTCATTAGTTTTTATTCCAGAATTTGCCAAGAGTTCAAAAGGGCAAAAATTTATGAAGAAGAGAGGTAGTGATTTTGTTTATGAAGTATTTGAAGAAGGTTGTAAATGTGTTAAATGTGATTCAGAAATATTAGTCGCAGAAATTTCTCATCCTATTTGGGATGGTCCTGGAATGGGTGGTAGCGGAAAATGTCATCTAGAGAATGTTCCATATTGTCCAAAGTGTGAAAAGAAACCAAACTATTCTGGAAGCCAGATAATTGCAAATTAATTTTTACCTAAATAAATTGATATAAATTTAAAATTTCCCAATTCGCAAAATTTATAAATCCCCTTTTCCCTTATACTTTATCAGAAATTATTCTAGGAATATTAAAATGGATGAGGAATTAAAAAATTCTGTGAAGACAGGAACAACAATATTAGGAATTGTCTGTAAAGACGGAGTTATAATGGCAGGAGACAATCGTTTATCTCTCGGGGGAGGATTGATTATACAAAAAGATTATGAGAAAGTTTACCCCCTAAATGATTATCTTTTATTTGCAGGTTGTGGTTCAGCGACAGAAACACAGAAAGTTGCAAAACTTTTAACTGCTGAATTAAAATTAAAATTTTTAAGATCAAAAAGCAGACCCACTGTAAAACAAGCGGCATCTTTGCTTTCAAATATTCAAGTTTCACAAAGTGCATTTATTCTTGGAGGATTAGACGAAAACGGCGAAGTATCCTTGTATGAAATCACTGGTGGATTCTTAAATCAAATAAAAGATTATACTGCAAGTTTAGGTTCAGGGATGCCTTATGTTTTAGGTTTATTAGAAAGACAATACAAAAAAGGATTATCTGTAAAAGAAGGAATCCAACTTGCAATAGAATGTATAAAATCTTCAACACAAAGAGATATGGCATCAGGAAACGGAATTGACATATATTCAATCACAAAAGAGGGGATTAAAAAAGAAATAAGTCAAGAAATTCTACCAGAATATAAGGACAAAAAATAATTCTAAAAAATAAGATGAAATCAACCATGAGTAGAAATTTAGTGGGAAATTCGAGCGGAAGAAACCGGAGGTGTAGTCGCAAATGGACATCTTAAAGAATATTACAGAGCAGTTACACGGAGATATAACTGAAGCAACTTTTGAAGGGGCAAATATTGTAGTGTATACTGACAACGCGAAATTTTTCCGAGAAGGAGAACCTCAAATAAAAGAAATAGTTAATCAAATAAAAAAAAGAATTGAATTAAGAGCTTCTGAGAAAATCTTGCTTGATGCAGAAAAAACAGAAGTTGAAATTAAAAAAATAATTCCTCAAGAAGCAGAAATTACAGGATTGATTTTTGATGTTCAGCGGAGCATAGTTGTTATTGAAGCAAAGCGTCCTGGAATGGTTATCGGAAAACAAGGGAGCATTTTAAACGAAATAAGAAATTCCACTTTATGGACTCCGCAAGTTCAGCGTTCATCTGCAATCAAAAGCAAAATTACAGAAAACATTAGAGAGGTTCTTTATGCAAATAACAATTACAGAAGAAAATTCTTGAATGAAATTGGGCAGAAAATTTACAAAGAATGGAATCCAGAAAAAGTTGACGAATGGATAAGATTAACATTTCTTGGAGGAGGAAGACAAGTTGGAAGAAGTTGCATGCTATTGCAAACCCCAAATTCAAAGGTGCTCATTGATTGCGGAGTTGATGTTGCATCGCAAGGAACAGATAAATTCCCTTATTTAGATATCCCAGAATTTAATTTAAATCAATTAGATGCAATAATAATTTCTCATGCACACTTGGACCATGTGGGATTATTGCCTTATTTATATAAAATGGGTTACAAAGGTCCAGTTTACATGACTGCACCGACGAGAGATATTTCTGCACTTCTAGCTTTGGATTTTATCGGTGTTGCTTACAAACAAGCAGTAAAACCTTTGTTTGATTCTACAGACATTAAAGAAATGGTAAAACATAGTATTTGCTTGGGTTACAACGAAGTTACAGATATTACTCCAGATGTAAGAATAACTTTCTATAATTCAGGGCACGTATTAGGTGGAGCAATGGTTCATTTTAATATTGGAAACGGATTGCATAATTTAGTTTATACTGGAGATTTCAAATACGGGCACTCACGACTTTTAGAGCCTGCAATTGCTGCATTTCCCCGAGTAGAATCAATAATCACAGAATCTACTTATGGTGCAAAAACAGATTTATTCTTACCAAGAAAAGAAGTCGAAGAAAAATTTATCGAGATTGTGAAAAAAACCATCGAAAGAAATGGGAAAGTTTTAATTCCTGAATTAGGTTTAGGGCGTGCCCAAGAAACAATGCTGGTTCTCGAGGATGCAATGGAATCTGGAAAATTAGAAAAAGTCCCAATTTACATTGATGGAATGATTTGGGATATTAATGCTATTCATACAGCATATCCTGATTTCTTAAGCAATAAAGTTAGAGCAGATATTTTCCAAGATGACAATCCTTTTGTATCAGAACTTTTTTCAAGAGTTGGTTCTCCTCAAGAAAGAAGAAATGTAATTGAAGGAGGACCTTGCATTGTTCTTGCAACATCAGGTATGTTAGTCGGTGGAGCGTCTGTTGAATATTTCAGGGAATTTGCAGGGAATAAAAATAATTCAATAGTCTTTGTTTGTTATCAAGGAGTTGGTTCTTTAGGAAGACAAGTTCAAGACGGAGCAACAGAAACAAGAATGTTCGTAGACGGAAAAGAAGAAACTGTGAAAATAGAAATGGAAACAGAAACCATCACAGGATTTAGTGCACACGCAGGAAGAAATGAACTGATTGCTTTTTTCAATGATTTGCACCCTAAATCAAAAAGAATAATTATCAATCACGGGGAAGTTTCAAAATCCTTGGATTTAGCATCTGCACTTTACAAATTAAGCAGAACAGAAACAAATGTGCCGAGAACATTGGAAACTTTGAGATTGAGATAAACTTAAAAATTTGATGCAATTCTAAATTATATGAAAAATAAGGTTCAAATATTAGCTATGCATGGTGGAAGTACATTCAAAACAAGAAAAGATTATTTAAAATTTTTAATGAATGCTAAAGTCTCTTTAGAGAAGAAAGTAAGATGGATAGATAATTTAGAAATTCAATTAGAAAAAGAGTTTGAAGTAATACGTCCAACAATGCCTCTAAAAGAGAATGCTAATTATCTAGAGTGGAAAATTTATTTTGAGAGATATATTCCTTTACTTAAAGATAATATAATTTTAATCGGTTCTTCACTTGGAGGGATATTCTTAGTGAAATATTTATCTGAGAATAAATTCCCAAAAAAGATTTTATCAATTTATTTAATTGCTCCCCCATTTGATAACACAATATTGGGTGAGGATTTAGTTGGAGGATTTGAATTAAGGAAGGATTTATCATTAATTGAAAAAAATTGTAAAAGGATAACTTTAATTTTTTCAAAAGACGACCCAGTTGTTCCAATTTCTCATTCTGAAAAGTATAAAAAAAATATGAAATTTGCAAAAATTGTAGTTTATAAAAGCAAAATGGGACATTTTAAGGTAAAAAGATTTCCAGAACTGATTAAGATGATTAAGGGTGACAAAAAATTATTGAGCCCTTAAATTGAGATAAGTTGAAAGCAAGAAATATTTTATATTAATGTAACCTTTCAAATTATCGAACTGAGATAATTAATACACCGAACTTAATTCTGTTTTAACCAACTCTAATTTGTTGATTGCTTGCTCATAACTTTCTGTTTTTAATGCAATTAATCTTTGTGTATATTTTTCTTTAATCTCTTTTATTTTTTCTGTATTTAACATTCCATTATCCCGGCAAATTCTGTCAATATCTGTTTCAACAGTTTCCCTAATTTCTTTTTTTCCATCTTCTGCTTTTTTTATTTCTCTATCACATTGATTAACTAACAACCCGATAAGAGATTTTGTTGAGTAACTCATTTCAAATAAAAATTAATTAACTATTTAAGGATTATCAAGATTTAAAAACATCGTTATACACACTTATATAATGGAAAATATACTACACTACCCTCAATTAGATTCTATTTTAATGGTAGAAAAGATAATACAAGAAATGAAAGATTATCCAACAAGAATGGAATTATGGAGAGCATTGCCAAGAAAAATGCAATACCAGACATTTAAATTAATATTAAACTATTTGGAAAAATCAAATAAAATTATTTTTGAAGAGGATAAAATAGTTTGGATTTTTCCTAACAGCAAAAAGTTAAATGAATTAATTAGAGAAGCAATTAGTGTTTGAGAGATAAAGGATTCATTGTTAAACTAGAAAATTATTTAAACTAGGTTTATCATAATATACTATGGTTTTAACATTTTCTGAAATAGATTTTGCAAACGATGTAAAAGATTTTATTAGTATGAGTTCTGACGTATCTTTTGAAAATCCTAAGATGAAAGAAGATATTTTGAATAGCAATGATAACCAGTTATTAAAAATAACTAAAACTATTGCTTCCCCTATAAAAATAATAAATGTTGAGAAAGTTGATGAAGCCTTTTTAGAAAAAAACCTATAGTTTTTAAAAATAGAAGATGGTTTCTGTTTCTTACCCCTTTAGGTTAATTCTTGATTATGATTTTATGAGATGGATATTAAAAGACAGCAATGATAAAACAAAGATAATTACTGCCCTGTTGCATATACATAATTCTTCAAAAGAAAATAAAAAAAATCAAAATATCATATTAAAATCAGATCTAGATAGATTATTTCAAGAGGGGTTAATAAAAGATAAAGATTTAATTAAAGGTTGTATAACTCCAACTGATTTTTCTCCTGAATTTCAAAAAATAATTGAAGAGGAAAAATTTAATGAAATTATCCAAAGAGGAATACTTGCTATTCAATTAGCAGATGAACCTCCCTTTAAAACTACAATTATTACTATGCAAGGTAAATTAGAAGAATATGAAAAAGAAAAGTTTTTTGAAAAATTAAAGGATGTCAATTTTAAAGGAGATCGAGAAGGAGTTTATTTGATAAATAGTCTTTTTAAAAAATATTGTAATGAAAAAGAATTTTGTGGGGCATAACTTCACTTTTAATTAACATTTAAAAACTTCTTTTGATTTTCCCTAATATAAATTAAAGAGGTAAGTTAAAATCAGGCACAATATAAAAATAACAGTAATTCTTTTATCGATGTTCGTCATTACTCAGCTTATTGGTTTGTATGTAACTAATGTTGATATTTTTAATAAAACCGTAGAAATCGACGGAGAATTTGTTCTGCTGACAAATCCAATTTTATCTGCCCTTGAACCTCCAGAAATCCAGCAAGAATCTGATTTTGCTCCATATCTTGGCTCAATGGTTTTTGCATTCATAATCGCGATTGTTTTGCTTTTTCTTTTAACAAAATTCAAAATAGATTTCATAATTAAAATCTGGTTTTTTTCCGTAGTAGTTATTGCTTTATTTATAACTTTTAACGCAATTTTTCAAAATTTTATTAACTCAATTTATTTTTGGATTCCAATATTAGTTATTTCTCTGGTATTAGGTTACATCAAAATTTTCAAACCGCATTTTATAATCCACAATTTAACTGAACTTTTAATTTACCCTGGAATTGCAACTATCTTTATTCCAATCTTAAGTTTTTGGTCAATAATTATCCTTTTGATAATGATTTCAATTTATGACATCTGGGCAGTTTGGCATTCTGGAATTATGCAAAAAATGGCGAAATATCAAATGAATCATCTGAAAGTATTCTCTGGATTTTTTGTCCCTTACATTTCAAAATCATTAAGAATGAAACTAAAAAAAATGAAAAAATCAAAATCGAAGAACAGAAAGATAAAAGTTAATCTTGCAATTCTTGGAGGAGGAGATGTAATTTTCCCAATAATCACTGCAGGAGTAATGATGCATACTGCTAAAATAGGAGGATTTCCGTTCTTGCTTTCGAGATTCGTAAATCCTTTGTTTGGAATTCCCGGATTGTTCCTTTCTTTGTCTGTTATATTAGGAGCAACACTCGGATTAGGATTATTATTTATGTTTTCAGAAAAAAAGAAATTCTATCCTGCAATGCCCTTCATAACCGGAGGAATTTTCTTAGGAATGATTTTATCTTATTTGATTCTTTCCCTGTAGATTGAAGAGCATTATTTTTATTTGAACCATTAAATAAATCTTCCAAATCTTTTTTTGTCGTTGGTTTTACTCCTTGTATTGCATTCATCGGAATATCATAACCAATTGGATTTTCCTGTAAGAAAGTTTCCCATTTTCCTTTGGAATTATATTTCCCATCTTGAAAAGGATTAAGAGTTAGAAAATTCCCATTTGAATCCACAACTTTCCCAGAAATATCTGGTTTTCCAGATAAGTTAATAATTACATAAGTGTCAAAATATTTTTCATAGGGTTTCCCAATCCTTGGAAGTCTAAATCCTGAATTTTCATCTGTCATAAAAAATTTATAATTCTAACATTTATAAAACTTTCTTATAATTGCTACTCTTAAAAGGTAACATATCATAAGATTTATAAATCCTATTTTCTATGGGACTTTATGAAAAAAGAAATATCCCCTAAAGAAAGTCATGCTAAAGAAAGTCATAATCAGTATCATAGTATGTACCAATTTCTTGGAGAGCATCATCTTCCAGATGGAAAAGATAAGGAATATGCTCATTCATTCTATTGGGATTTGTATACTAAAGTTAAAGATGCAGATTTACCAGAAACTCAAAGGAGAATTCGTTCAAATTTGCTTGTTAAAGTAGGACTTCAAGCTGGGACAATCCAACTAAAAAGTGGAGGATTTTACAATGGGAAATATTAATCAAATTAATCAAATGATAGAACAATATGATTCACGAGCAAAACCTTACCTTGAAAAACCAATTTTAACTGAAGGAGAAAGAAGTTATCTAGAAAGTATCTTTTATGAGGGTATGAAAGAAGCTGAGGAAATTTTTCCTTCTTTATCTTTAGGGGAACATTTATCGGATGAAGAAAGAAGATGTTTTGATTTATTAACTAAAATAGGAAAGAGAGCAGGATTTTAAAATGATTTTAGCACAAGAATTAATCGGAAGAATCAAAGACCATTTTGATTTGAATTTATATGAAACAAAAGTTTGGTTAGCTTTGCTTAGCAAAGGAGTTGCTTCTGTTGGAGAAATTGCTTCCCTTTCAAGAGTTCCAAGAAGTAGAACTTATGATGTTTTAGAAAGTTTGGAGAAAAAAGGATTTGCAATAATTAGAATGGGAAAACCAGTAAAATATCTTGGAGTAAAGCCTCAGATGATTCTTGAAAGAATAAAACAGGATATAAGAAAATCTGCAGAGGAACGAGTAAACGATTTATCAAAATTAAAAGACACAGAAGAATTTGTAAAACTTAACGAATTGTACACTCAAGGAATAAATCCTGTTAAAAAAGAAGATATCTCAACATCATTGAGGGGAAAATCAAACATTTCAAATTTCTTAAGGGAAATAATTGAAAGTGCAAAAAAAGAAGTTGTTATCTGCACAAATGCTGAAGAGATAAAATCAAAATTAAAACTTTTCTCTCAAACAGTCTTAATTCTTCAGGAAGCAAAAATAAAAATCAAGATGGCTCTTTCAGGAGACGAAAAAATAATCAAAGAATTAGAAAGCAAACTTTCTTTGAAGATAAAAAGAATAGATATTGATTCAAAGTTCTTTATCGTGGATAGAAAAGAAGTTTTATTCTATATTTCAAAAAGTGGAAACGACATTGATGATATTGCAGTTTGGCTTAATTCTGAATTTTTTGTAGAATCCTTTGCTTCTTTATTTGAAAAAGCAATTGGAGAAAAATAACTAATTGATAATTTCCAAATTTGTTATGTACATCTCTGAGATTTTATCTTGATTTTTTAATTTCCAAGATTGAATAAATTCCTTAACACTGTCTGTAATTTCTTCTCTTGCATAAATTCTGTCTTTCTTTGTGAAGATATTTTTGTGCTTTTCCCTAAATGCAATGCAATCTTCTTTGTTGCTAATCATTGGGCCCATTCGTATGATTTCTTTCTTCTTCTTGACAACAAAAAAATATTCTGCTTCTTTCTTATCATCATATTCAAATCCCTTGTCTGCAATATTATATGCTTTTTTAATCTCTTCTCCAAGATGCCTGTAGAATTTTACAAGCTTGCTTCCTGCAATATCCCCTTCCTGCTTGTCTGTCTTTGCTTTTACAAGGATAAATTCTGCCTTTTTCTTCTCTGCACTCTTTTTTATTTTCTCCAAGTCAGGTTTCTTATTTTCAAAACTTTCATAGGAAGGATTTTTCAAAAATTTTCTGCAAACTTCTTGAAATTGCTCAAAAGTTTCTTTTGAAAGGGCAGCAAGAGCATTTCTTTCTTTGAATGTAGGGTCTATAAGAATTATCGGAGATTCCATTTTAGCACCATTCATATTCATTTGAATTTCTTTTTTATTTTTGTATAATTTTTCAATGTCAATTATTTCCTTGTCTTTTATTTTTTCCATTGCCCCCGTGAAATTCAAAAAAGTTTTGTAATTACAAATTAAAAGCTCTAAGGAATAGCCAGAAAATCCGCTTATGTAACTTTCAGCCCCATAGCATTTATTTGCATGGCAAAATGCTTTTGCTAGCCTAACTTCATCAAGCATTTTTTCAGTCTTTAATTTCTTTTTTATATAATCAACATGAAAATAAGATAAATCTGTAATATTTTCTGCTTCTTTTGGATTTTTTACTTTTATAACCGGAACAACTTCAATAAAAAAATCCTTGTTTCCTTCTACTTTGAAATAATCTCTTGAACCGTGGATTGTGGAAACTTTTCCTATTTTAATTTCAGATAATATCTTTTTTGTTAAATAAGATATATCTTTATTTTGGTATTTTTTTTCAAATCTGACAAAAACATCCACATCATATAATTTCTTTTTTATCATGGTTTTTTTTGCAAAACTTCCTCCAACAAAAACTTGTGCCTCTATTTTTTTACTCTTTAATTTTTTTTCAAAAGAAATTATAAATTCTTTGACAAATTTGTTAATATAATCTAAATCTTCCTTTGAAGGGTTTATCCTATTCAAAACTTCTTTTAAGATTAAATTAATATTTGATTTCACCAATTAAGAAATGTTTTTTATTATATAAACGTAACTATGGAAAATATATTATTCATAAGGGTTTTTTATTTCTTTGATTTGACTCTAAGAAAGGAATTCTTTTGGATCCCTAATTTCTTTCAAATCTTTTATATTCTGATTCAATGTGGAAGCCAAGTCAATGATGTATTTCCCCTCTTCAATTTTGTAAATTAAAGGTCTTTTTTTATTAAACAGATTAACAATATCAATTTCGAATTTTCCTGCCCCCATAACTCTAACTGATTCAATATCTAAAATAACTGGAGTTTCCTCGTCGGTAATTCCCGCTAATTCCCTAATTTCTTTCTCTACTTGCTTTTTGTCTTCCATAGGAAGTTCAATAGGGTTTTCTTTTATCCTTGCCATTTGGCTATCTTTTATATAAAAAAAGAAATGTGCTCCGCATTCACTGCACCCTTCAAGTAATTCTTTGCTTCCAGCAGGATATAATGCTCCGCAGTGTACGCATTGATGAGGCATTATATTGTTAAAACAGAAAATTTAATTTGCATAATCATAAATATCTCTCTTAGTATTTAATGTTTTTGATTATTTTGTATATTAATCATTATAAAAAATTTCTTCATTCCTTTCAATTCTATACATTAAATCTTCAACCGTAAAAAAATATTCTCCCTCTGTATTAATTTTATCTATTCAACAAAAGTTCAATTTTTTTAGGATTTCTTTTCATTTCTTTAACTATTGTTGCAGGTCCAATTACCGTAATTGCACTGAAATCTCCTCCAGCAAGAACATCTGCAATTCCTTTAGTAATCTTTTTAAAAAAACCATTCTCTTCATTTCCAGAAATAACTGCAAGTTCTATCCCTCTGAAATTTTTTATGTAACCAATCATTGCCATAGTATCTCCAATAAGCCGTGATTCTTCGTTTGATGTTAATTTCCCCTGTAATATCAAGATATTATTGCTAAGAATTATTGTTAATATCTTTTTAATTCTCTCATTGCTGTCCAAATTTTTTATTTCAGAGTAAGGAAGAAACTGGATGGAGAATCCTTTTATTTTCCCCCAATTTGCCCCCCTTTTTTTATCAACCATTTTATAATTAATTGAATATGCTTTTTAATTCTTTCATTTTAAAAAAGGAAAAGGAAATTTTGTTTCACTTTCCTAAATTTTTTTTGATAATCTAAAAATTGATTCATAAAATTCTTCCAGATTGTCTCCGAATTTTGCACTTATTCCGACGACATCATATTCGGGGAATGCTGCTTCTATTTTTTTGATATCTGCTTTTTTCAGATCCATTTTATTTGCTACAATTAGAACAGGAATTTTTCTTGCAACAAGATTTCCTATTATTGTAATATTAACTTGATTGTAAGGATTTTCCCCCACATCAAGAACAACAACTACTATATCCATATCATCAAGCCATTTAATGCTTTCAATGACTCCTTGTGTGGCTTCTTTTGCTCTTTCTTTTGATTCCTTCTTGGACATTTTAAATTTCAAGAAGTCTTCATAATCTATTTTCGTTGCAATTCCAGGAGTATCTATCATTTTGAAAACCATTTTCTTCCCCTTGTAACTTATTTCAACTTTTTCCTTAAATTGAACCTTTCTTGTCTCGTGTGGAATTTTGCTAACTGTCCCTATTTCCTCTCCAGTAAAATCTTTGCAAATTCTATTTGCTAAACTTGTCTTTCCTGCATTTGGAGGACCATAAAATCCTAACTTAATCTCTTTTTTGCTATTAAAGAGGTTGGTAATAACTCTCTTAAAAAAATTCTTAAAAATCTTAATAGCCATAGTATAAAATTGGTGTGCAGGTTTATAAATATTTCAGTAATTAAACATAATAAATATTAAATTATTTTCTTTCCTAAGTATTTTTTCAAGGCGTATTTGATTTGTTCGCGATTCCACCCCGCTTTTTTTAATTTATCCGAAATTTCCTGCTCTCCAATACCTTTTTTCTTTTCCCCATCAATATAGCTTATTATATTGTATAAATTATTTCTATCCTTAAATAAATAAGTTTCGTATTTTCTCTTATACCATAATTTTATCAGCATCCACACAATTATCCCAATTAAGATTACTCCTGCAACGATTGCACTGAAAATAACCCATTTCCTTGAGTTTTCCTCAAAGGGAGTTATATCTCCCTCGATTACAACAAGTTCACTTATCTTAGGAGCAATAAACAAAGGAAGAGTTTCAAAATTAATTTCTTCACTTGTAGAGAAAGATATTTCTTTTTGTGCTTCACTTAAAGGGATATAATCATATTCTCCCCATTCTGATTGAGAGTAATCTTTGTAATAGAATAAATCCTCAAGTTTCTTAAATATAATATAATTCTTCCCCTGAGCTTTGTTTGTGATTTTTATATTAAATGTATTCATTAAGGGAATCTTATACCTTCCATAATCTGCAGAAATTTCTTTGTAATTTATAGTTGTTTTAATATTTTCAGAATACCAAGCATAAATCGCTTCTTCATATGCCCCTTCATCTTGAATATCATATGTTCCGCCTTCAATTTCTTCCAATGCAGTTAAATCAATATTTTCATTTTGTGGATAAAATATAATTCCATCTGCAATAATAGTTGCTTCAACTGATTGAGGGATGTTCATTGACAAAAGCTCTTCAAACATTTTCCCATATTCTTGTTCAGTGACTGTTCCAGATATGCTCTTATTAAATTCAAGAATTTTTTTCTCAGTTTCGTTTAATCTTAAAGTATAGCTTATGCTCTCTCTTTCAAATTCAGAAAAATCATTTAGTTGCCCCTTTATTTCTTTAACTCCTAAAATAGCTTGACTTACCATTGTAGGAACAAGCTCAGAAGCAGAAAGGACATTCACTATAAAGGTTTTTGAGGAACTTCTCCCCATTCTATCAACAACTTTTACTTTAACATTGTAATCTCCTTCTAAGTCATAAGTATGACTAACTTTGTTTTCTGTAGTGGTTATATTATTATCATCTCCAAAATCCCAAAAATATTTTGCAATATCCGAGCTCCAATTTGTATAAACAATGAAATTTGTCTGATAACCTGCTGCTGTGCTCATTGGAGTCAAAAATTTGATTGTTGGAACACTTTGAATTGTAATATTTTCAGAAAGTATTTTTTCCTTGTTTAATCTAATTGAGAAAGTGTAATTCCCATAAACTTTTGGAAGACTGAACAATGCTTCATCTAAATATAATTTCTGGAATCCTGAACTTACTTGTGCAGGTATCTCCTCTAGATTGTATAATGAATTTTCACTAGTTGAAATTTCAGAAACATAATTTAAAATTGGTTCTGTTAATGTTATCTGCTGAGATATTCCTGAACTTAATTTAATTGGAATAACACAATTCTTTGAGCAATCATTTTTGTATTTTGTAAAGAGGTAATCTTTTAGGTCATCAAGAATAGACTCTTCATTAAGAACAACATTTTCAAAAGGAGCATATGTCCCTGAACTTGCAAAAATCTTGAAATCATATTCGTAACTGTTGGAATAATCACCAGAAAACCCGCATGTGCTATCTTCTTCATATTTTATTTTATACTTATTATTGTCGTCAGAATCAATTGTTTCTATACACACAAAATAATTTCCTTCCCCTTCAATAAAAAAATCTTCTGGCGAGCATTTTATTTCACCATTTCCTGTTGCACCTGCTAAACAAGTTTCCCTAGAAGAGCCATCTGCCTTTTCAATGCTCATCATAAAATTCACATTTCCTGTTCCTATAACTTCTGCACCGATTTCCACTTTTGGAGTAGGAGGAAGGATAATTTTCTCGCAGTATTTCGTAGTAATAATCCCTGCTTCTTTGTTATCTAAATTTTCTGTATAACATCCATATTCTTTTGGGTTAAAATTTCCAGAGGCAGAATTAGATTGAAAATCAATTGTTCCGTCGTTTAAAATGTCAATTGAAATTGGAAGTCTGGATGATTCAACATTATTATCGCTAGACACTTTGATTGAAAAAGAAGAAATATCGCTTATCAATTTTGATTCTGTGATTTTAAGTCCAACAAATGCGGTTTCCTTATTCTCCAAGTTAAATATTTTTGAAGATTCTTCATTTGTTGCAATGTAATCTGAACTACAATCCAGAGGGTTACAAGTATAAATAAAATTCTTGTTTGAATCTTTTTTTAATAATTCAAATAAATTAAAACTTTCTTCTATGTTACTAACAGAACCATTTAATATGGAATCTGTGGGTTCATTCTTCAAACTTATGTTTATCCACCCCTTAGCATTATCTCCTGGCCCATAAGAAGTTGTTAAAGAATAATTCAATTTCCCAAAGCTGATTTCTGCAGAAATAAAATTAATTAAAAAAATTATCAAGATAATAAGAGAAATATTTTTAAAATTGTTATTCACCATCTTAATTAATATTACCAAAAGAGAATTTATAAATATTGTTAGAACTTATTTTTATCCACCCCTTAGCATTATCTCCTGGCACATAAGAAGTTGTTAAAGAATAATTCAATTTCCCAAAGCTGATTTCTGCAGAAATAAAATTAATTAAAAAAATTATCAAGATAATAAGAGAAATATTTTT
>Ga0172379_10001823_pt1 | contig 40629 bp, 30 predicted proteins | sample GrowelOW334metaG_FD_119756 | JGI IMG/M metagenome (GOLD analysis project Ga0172379, IMG submission 119756) | Groundwater microbial communities from an aquifer near a municipal landfill in Southern Ontario, Canada - Groundwater well OW334 metaG | ecosystem: Environmental > Aquatic > Deep... | reverse complement strand
TATCCGCCGTTTTTCCCAGCTCAATTTGTTCGCCTGTGGTTATTTCTCTAAGGCTGGATATGGCGCCAGTTTCTACAGAATCAGCCGCATCGATGGCTCTTTGCCAATCAGCCGTTCGTCTAGCTGTAGCAAAACGCCCCATTTCTTCTGCCATTGGTTCTTGTGATTTTTTTGCGTGTCTATCGAGCCATACATCTACAAATTCCAAAGCGCCCCAATATGCACCTATTGGCTCATCTACTTCGGTTAAAACGCAGTTTGGCAATTCTCCGCTGTCTAATTCGACTTGGCCTCTTGCTACGATTTCAAATGCCATAATAAAAATATTTTCTTTCGGGAATTTTTCCTTCAACATGCGTAAAAGTCCGGCCACATTTCCGGGTTCAAGGCTTTGGTCTCTAAAATTAATTCCCAATTCACGAGCTATTTCTGCGATTCCGGCTGAGCTTAAAATTCTAGCTTCGTGTGCTTCGCGTCCAGATGTAAGGGCGTGTAAAAGTTGTGAGCGTGTTGCTTCTAATCCTTCTGGCTCTGGTGTGGTTTCTGTGTCACCTAAATTGCAGACTTGTTCAACTGTTTTACTTGATATTATTTCTTCTGGAGGTGGTGTCATATTTTGTATCTTTTATAGTACATTATTAAATACCACATGTGCCTATATGTCAATGGTCTCATGCCGTGATATAATTCGGCATATGAATACTCAACAAATTAAACCAACAGGCTGTTGCGAAATTTTTAATCCGGAACCTTGGGAGGATAAAGAAATTACCTGGAAAGATAAGGCTTTTGTGATTGATCATGTGACAAGTTTTTTGCATATTCCTCTTAATATGGGGAGCAAGATTGTTAAAAATCTTGGACTGATTGAGAAGGCCGGTGCCAAATCTCCTCATCAATTAATGCTGACTGACGAAAAATCGCTTTGGGGTGCGGATATTTATATTGATGTTTCCAAAGATGTTCCGGACGCGCAGATGGCGAAAATTTCCGGCACATTTCTTACCAAAGTTTTTGAAGGGCCATATAAAAATGCCGGCAAATGGGCGCAGGAAATGATTAAATATGTGGATAACAAAGGCAAAAAGCTAAAGAAATTATATTTCTCCTACACCACTTGTCCAAAGTGCGCCAAGGCTTATGGAAAGAATTACGTGGTGCTTTTTGCGCAGATAGGTTAAATCCCCCGTGTATTTTATAGGCATGGGATTTTATTCTTAACTCGTATCATTCGGACATTTTTAGGTGTGCGACGCAATTAAATCTGCATGTGGCAAATTGACTGAATTTACAAAAGAGGTAATATTTCGACAATAGGTTTTTATCATTTAATGACAAAAGTATATGCAGAAAAACAGAAAACTTTTATTTGGTGCCATTTCTGTATTGGTTGTTTTTGTTATTATGTTCACGTCGGTGGCTCCTGCCTTTGCTGATAGGCCATTCATCTTTCCACAAATTGTTTTTCATTATTTTTATTACGATGCTCATGATGTATATCCGGAATATGCAGTTATTACAGGAGGATATGATCAGGCAAGCACGGACGTGATTGATGCATCAAATACTATAATTAGGCATAATGCTTGTGCGGTAAATGGTGCATGGGGACTTTCAGCATATTACTGCATGTGGGATGGACTTAATGACAATGGTGTTTTACAGCAGGGAAAATTTAAATTTAAGGTTACGATTGGTATTTTAAACGACGGAGTTTTAAGTACAACACGTGCAACAAGCCCATTTTTTAGATTTAGAGGAGCAATAGATGGTCGGGGAGTAGCTCCGGTACTAGATCCTAATGGTTACATAAAGGATTATGATTTTTGGCATCCATCTAGCATTCGTGGAGATGTACCTTCTTATTACCCATATCCATTTTTCGAAGTTACAACTAACGTGCTAAATAGAGGTGGGAAAATAGAAGTTCTTGATGTTGCAGGCAATGTTGTGAAAAATCTTTGTGCTATACCTGCTAGAAGCGCGGGTGTGACTTGCCAATGGAATGGCTCCAAAGATGTTGGAGGTTATGTTGTGCACGGAGTGTATAAAATTAGAATTACATTGACTACAAATACTGGCGGTAAAGCTGTGAAAATATCACCGATTTTTTATTATGGCATTGGGATCTCTGGGATGTAATCAATAAACGCAATAATTGTTAATGGGAGCATTTGTTGTCTACAGGTGCTCTCATTTTTTTTGACATTTTTGTTTGAATTTGAGACGGTTGTTATATGAAAAAACTCAACGCTGGAATTTTGCTGGTGACATTACTTGTCTCATTATTTTTTGTTTCATTGGCGCAGGCGCAGGCCACCGGAATCAGCGAAAGCGCGGTTAAAAAAGCTTTGGCTTCTGTGAGCCCCAAGCCCTCCGCAAAAACTCAAAATAAAATTCTAAATTACATAAAATCGAGCACAAATCCGGAAGTGGCGCGTGGTTTTAATCTGCTTTTGGAGAAAAATCTGGATACAGAAATGGCTAAGGCAAAAGGAATAATCTCAAATATTAAAATCGATGGAAATATTTCCGAGTGGGAGGCGAGTGGGCTTATTCAAAATGACAAAGAGGGCGATTTTGCGGCAATTGATAGTGCACAGGGATTTTGGGGGAAGCCGGTCGACGACATAAAAAAATATGCTTTTATAATGGACAATCAAAATGCATATGCCATGGTGCAGCCCTTTCAAATGCCTGTTGCAGGCCAAAGATATCACTTCCGCATAAATCTTCACGATGGTGATGCGGTAAAAACGATTGGCAATAAAATGTATTCAATTATTTGGACGAGTGAAGGTAATTTTCTGCAGACGTGGGATTCCAAGACCGGTGAATTTATAGAAAATTTGAAAATTTCGGATGCGGTTTTTGCCAAAAAAGATGGTTTTGAATTTAAAATGCCAGCCTCTGTGCTAAAAAATCTTCCATACCAATTTGTGGTTACTGCAGTAACTTGGCATGACTTCGATAATGTTTATGATGAGGCTTATACTCTCACTTCCGAGCAGTCTATAAATGAAGAATATGCAAAAATGGCGCTTCCGCTGTTTGTAAAATATGCAGATAAAATTGATTTGCCGGCAAATGATTTAACCGCGATTTCTCAAGCCTTAACCGAAGCATATATTTATAAAAGGGCGGAAAATGGGCTAAGGGCTCAGGTAATTAAAGATGGGCTGGCCATGATTAAATATGCGCGAAATGTTAAAAAGTTTTTCACTAATCAAAAAGCGCTCGGTGAAATGGGCCTGGACGAGATGCTTACGTGGTCAAATAGAGCAATTATTTATGGCGGACTTGGCGGAATGCAATATTCTCCGGCTAAAAATAAGAAATTTAACAAAACTGCCTATAATTTTATGTTTTTGCGTCCGGAAACTTTGGACAAAGCCATGACGCTTATGACAAAGAATAATTTTTTGAAGCCGGATGACTTGGGCCTTTCTTTAAAGAGCCTGCAAAAATGGCTTGTTGATCAGGAAAAATATCGCCGAGAGAATTTTAGCGACATAGAGGCAATTCATACTGCATATAAAGGCCAGGCAAATTGGGAAACCGTTTACCAGGAATCTTTGGCCGACAAAAATAATAATCAAACAAATATAACTACTATAAATGGCGTAAGTATAAACAAAGGAACCATTTTTAGCCCGTCTTTTCAGGTGGATTATTTGCTGGCTCATAATTATTACTATGGAAATTGTGTGGATGCCGCTGCGGTGGCTTTGGCTGTTTATAAAGCGCTTGGTTTGCCGTCGGTTTCTTTTAAATATGGAACTTCGGCGGAGGGATATTGGAAAGAAATACATATTTTCCCAGTTTATTATTCTTCTGCTGCAAATAAATGGTTGCAGTCGGAGCCGTATAAAAATTCCGTTTGGTCTTGGGCAAATCCGGGCAAGCCATATAAAATAGGATTTTCTGTTATTCGTCCGCAAATTGGTTCGTCTTGGGCGGCGAGTGTTATTGATGTAAAGGGCTCTGAGGTTTGGACTAATTCGAGAGAATATTCGCAATTTATAACGGAAGATGCATGGAATGAAGTAAGCGATAATGGTTATTCTGATGAGGAATTTAAAAAAGTGCTGTATAAATAGTGCGTTTAAATTTTGAGAATTTTTAAATAATGATGTAAAGTGAATTGTATGTTCAACGATTCACAAACAACCCTATACATCGTCCTCACAATTTCGGTTGCCCTTTTGACGATTTTCCTTTGTGTGACGCTTATTTACCTCATTCTGATTCTGCGCGATTCCAGCAAAGTGCTCGAAAAAGTGCGCGGGACGGTGGATAAGGTAAATGATTTCGTGTTAAAACCGGTTGGGATTATTTCTTCAGTGATGGATCACGTTAGGCCTCTCATCGAAAATGTGCTGGAGAGAAGGGCAGCATCGATGATGTCTAAGAAAAAGAAATAATTATTGATTGATGATGCGGGATGGGAACTTTATTACTGCGTTCCATATTCTTTTTATGCGTGAAGGCTCTTGAATAAGCCTAAAAAGCCATTCCAGTCCGAGAATGCGCATGAATGAAGGGGCTCTGCGTTTTACTCCTGCCAAAAAGTCGAAGGCGCCGCCAACTCCCATGGCGATTTTTACTGATTTTAGTTCGGGGAGGTGCTTGTGAATCCAGATTTCTTGGGCCGGTGCGCCGAATGCGACAAATAAAATGTCCGGTTTTGAGGTTTGAATAAGGTTTTTTATGTGGGTTTCGTCTGCCGGGCTAGGGGAGCCCGCAAAAGTTCCTGTGATTTTTATGCCCGGGAACTTTTTTTCGAGGATGTGCTTTGTTTTTTCTGCAACTGCCGGTGCTGCGCCCAGCAAAAATATTCCAAAATTGTTTTCGCGGCTTTCGCTGCATATTGCTTCCATCAAATCCACGCCGGAGACGCGTTGTGGAAATATTTTTCTGGCGGATTTTGGGTAAAAGATTAGGGCGAGGAGCGAGAAAAAGGCTTTTATTAAGCGTGCCGCCTTGCCTCTGCCGCGCAATCCGTGTTGGAAAGATGATGCCCAAAGAATTCCGATCCCATCCGGAATACTCATCCATGATTTATTTAAAATATTTTTAAATTCCGGATTTTTTTGTGCCTCAAGCAGCATTTCCGGATTTGGAGTCACGATTTGTTTGCCGCTTTCATCTCTGCGATTTTGCAGCAGGTCCAGAATGCGGTTTAGCGCTTCAGTTAGAGTACAAACGTCGAATTGTATGTCTAGAACTTTAACTTTTTTCATGTGGAATCAGTTGCAAATGAAGGAAATATTGCGGGAAGCTTCGACTTTCTTTTTTATTATTCTAAATCCCGCTTTTTTTAGCAAATTAATAATTTCTGTTGGCTTGAAGGCGTAATAATAGCGGTTGGCTTTTGGTGGGGAGCCCCAGGGGATAAGCGAATCGTGCGTTTTTTGATCTATATATTTTTTATATTTTTTCTGCCACAAATTCCAAACGGTCAAAATCAGAATTCCATCTTTCTTAAGTACGCGGCGGATTTCTTTTAGCGCTTTTAGCTGAAGTTTTTGCGGAATGTGATGCAGAACCGCAAAGCAACAAACCGCATCAAAACTTTTTGCGGGGCAGGGGATTTTTAATAAATCTCCGGCCTTAAATTTTGCGCCCGGATTGTTCTTTTTTGCCTTCTGCAAAAGGCCTTTGCTGTTATCTATGCCGGTATAATCAATATGCGTGCCAATTTGCGATTCGGCATTTTTCAAAAAGCCAAAAAGCCTGCCATTGCCGCAGCCAATATCCAAAATCTTTGGTCCAGCAAAATATTCCAAGAACATCTCAAATTCAGGCCACGGGTGATTGCGCGTGACGTCAAATTCATCCGCTATCAGGTTATAATCCCGCTTTACCTTGGTTAGAATGGATGCGTCCTTTGGCCGCATTAATTGCTTAACCGAGCTGTGGCTCGGTCTGTCATCTGTTTTCATTTAGCTCATATACTATATACTGTATTTACATTTATGTCGTCGATGGAAAAACTTGTACTGGATGCGGTTTTAGGCGGTATTAAGACGCCGGGCCAGCTGCACGGTATAAAATTAAAATATGCGGAAAGTCTAAAAATTGGTCCGCCACCAAACAGCGAACTTGTGGCGGCGTATCGCGATCTTGTTAAATCCGGAAAGATTCCGGTAAATCGCGACTTTTTAAAACTTATAACAAAAAGGGGAGTGCGTACGCTTTCCGGCGTTTCGCCTGTTGCTGTTCTCACAAAGCCAATGGGTTGCCCGGGTCGCTGCGTTTTTTGTCCGAGGGAAGAGAATGTTCCAAAAAGTTATTTGAGCAATGAGCCGGCGGTTATGCGCGCAATAATTAATGATTATGATCCGTATTTGCAAGTGACTCGCAGAATTGAAACGTTGCATGCAAACGGCCATCCGACGGATAAAATTGAACTTATTGTTATGGGCGGCACCTGGTCTTCGCATCCAAAGAGCTATCAAAATTATTATGTGCGGCAGTGCTTGAATGCGATGAATGAGACCAAATCGCGAAGTCTTGCGCAGGCGCAAAAGCTTAATGAAACGGCAAAGCGCAGGTGTGTGGCCATGACGCTCGAGACTCGCCCGGACTGGATTGATGAAAAAGAGATTATTCGAATGCGAAAACTTGGCTGCACGCGCATAGAAATTGGGGTGCAGAGTTTGTATGATGACATTTTGGATTTGGTTAAACGCGGGCACAGGATTGATGCGACAATTCGAGCGACTCAGCTAATGAAAGACGCCGGTTTTAAAATTTCTTATCACATGATGCCTGGTTTGCCGGGCTCAAATGTTAAGCGAGACATTCAAATGTTTGCAGATCTTTTTGAAAATCCTGATTTTAAGCCGGACATGATGAAAGTTTATCCGTGCGTAATTGTGCCATTTTCGGAATTAAAGAAATGGTTTGAAGATGGCAAGTACAAGCCATATACCGACAAAGAGCTCATTGAAATTATTTTAAAAATTAAGCCGATGTTTCCGAGATATTTGCGAGTGAGCAGGCTGATTCGCGATATTCCGGCGCCGAGTATTGTGAGCGGAAGCAAAACTTCCAATTTGAGGCAGGTAATTCATGAATTAATGAAAACAAATGGCGTGGTTTGCCAGTGTATTCGTTGCCGCGAGATAAAAGGGGACTCGATTGTGCCGAAAAATATTGAATTTAATGTGATGGAGTATGAAGCTTCACGCGGGAAGGAATTCTTTTTGAGTTTTGATGACACACACAGCGACAAGCTTTGCGCTTTATTGCGTTTGCGATTTACTTCCTATTCCCTTGAGGGCAAAAAACATTTTATTAAAGAGCTAAATGGGGCGGCGATCATTCGCGAGCTGCACACTTATGGTGCACAGGTGCCGATTTCCGAACATGATGAATTGGCGAGCCAGCACATGGGTTTTGGCCGCAAACTAGTGGCAAAAGCCGAAGAAATTGCGCGCAAAAACGGATTTAAGAAGATTGCCGTGATTGCCGGCGTTGGCGTGCGCCAATATTACGAAAAACTGGGGTATAAACTCCAGGGAACATACATGGTGAAGAAGATTTAGGCTGCTGCTGCAAGATCGTCGCCTTCGCTTGGGGCTTCTGTTGCGCCTGGCATTTTGTCCAAATCCAATTCTTGCATATCACTTCCCACTACGTCTTTTATTCCCTGTGGAATTTCCATTTCATCTTGTTTTGTGAACATAAGAGCAACCGGTACGCCAACACCAAGACCAATTGTGATAGGCATTCTATATTTGTCCATTTTGCGCAAAGCGTTCCACAATCGGCTTCCTTCCTCTGCGGCTCCTTCGGCCGTCTCTCCTGCTCCTTTTTTTGCACCACCTTTGGCCAAAGCTTCTCCTGCAGTTTTTGCAGCTGCAGAAACTGCGCCTTTTAGTTTGGCAAGTCTTGCTGCTTCCATTCCACCGCGTAGCGCTCCAACTCCTGCACGTACTCCTGCGCCAACACCTGCGATTAGAAGCACATCGGATGCGAGTCCCACGACTCCAAATGCCGGTCTAAGTAGCCATCTTTCGTATCCAACAACCTCTCTTCCGCTTATTAATTCACGACCTCTCACCATTGTGGCAAAGTCAGAAATTGTTCCTGTAATAGGAGCCATATCCAAAACGCCTTGTCCTGCTGCTGCGGTCCAGCTGGTTTTGGAATCTTTTGTGGCTATTCCAATGGCGGCCGGAGCTGCAATCATAGATAGTCCATAAAAAGCGAATTTGCCTTTTAATACGCGAAGTAGAGGTGGTTTTGAGGCACCAACGCTTTCCATAAGTGTATTTCTCATCCCACCTTTTTGCCAATTAACCATCATTCCAAACACATTTCTAAATCTTTTTGTGTCTGCGCCGGTTAATCCGACTTTTAGATTTGATGTAGTAGTTTTAATAGCCCTGCTTGTTTTTACAAATTCTATAAAAGCTCCCAAGCTTGAAATCATTCCTTTTTGAGTCTTGGATATTTCTCCAATATTCTCATTAAATGTTCTTTGCAATGCTTCTATTTCTGCTTTTGGTGCGCCACGTTTTGTGGCTTCTTTTATTTGTTGAAGTACATCTTCTCCCATGCGTACACGATCTCTATTGAGTCTGGATCCTCGCTCTGCCAAATCATCCATTTCTGCCCATTCTTGGGCTGTTAGGGCACGATCTGGAGCTTGTGTCCTTAATCTTCCGTACACTTCGTCTGAGGCTTCTTGCAACGCTGTGTGTTCCAGTTTTATACGTTGATGAGTCATTCCCCTAATCTCTGCCTGTTGTGCGGCAATTTTGCTTTCTATGCTTTTTAAAGTAAGCGTGTCGGTTGATGTTGTACCTTTTCTTAGAACCCTTGCTTCTTCTTTTAAATTTTCCAATTCTCTTTCCGCCGCCAATATTTTTTCATCGTGGGTCAATAATGTCTTTTCTGCATTATATCTTTCGCGAGCTTGCTTACCGTCGTCTTTTAATCCTGTTAGAGGTGTATCCAAATTTGCCCTCTGTTCCAAACTACCTGCGCCGGAAACATCAGCGCCGCCAAGGTCTCCTTGTAATCGTCTTTGGCCCAATTCAACCCTACTTTCTGCCAAAGCAATTCCTTTTGGTGATTTTTGTAGCGTTTTTATGAGTGAATTAATCTTTGCGGTTGGAAATCCGAGAATTCCATAATATTGCCTTACATAAGCCTTTCTTTGGGCTGAAGATGTCAGTTGAATATATGAAATTCTTGCCAGTTGCATTGCAAGTGGGGCAAACATTGCAAAATTGCTGCGTTCGCCTGCCAACATGCCTTCAAGTTCGCTATATAAATCTGCCACTTCGTCATTTGCTGTTTTTATTGGAAGAAATAATTCTTCAAGAGGGGATTTTGCTTTAATTGCAGCGGTCCATTCGCTTATTTTTTGAGTGCGTTCAGCCAGTTTTTGCTTTAGCTGACGTATTTTTAGTTCAATTCTGTTTGCTACTTCATAGCGCGCATTGCGTTTGTCAGCTTCTGGAAGTTTTAGAGCTTCATTTCCAATGGTTTTTGCTACGGATTCTGCGCATTTAATAAGTTCATCGGCTTTATCGTTTTTTACATACTCGTTTCCTTTTATTAAATCTGCCAGTAATTTTCTTTGATGCATATATACTTCTTGCTGTCTTGGCTCCAATTCTGTTGCGGCCTCGTCACGTGCCTGGGTGCCTTCTATGTCTTCATTAGATAATGGATTTTCCTTAACTGTAGAGGCAAGAGTTCCGGCTGCAACTGCAGTAGCCGTCGCACTTGCATCTGGATTTGCAGTTGGGCTTTCTCCTGGGTTTGGCCACGAAGCTACTAATCCTGTTAATACTGCGCCAATAGATGCGCTCGCTGGCAGTCCCAAAGCGACAATTTCTGACTTTTTATCATCAAGAAATCTGCGCATTATATCTTTTGCCTTATTTAATGCCGTTTCTTGTACAGTTTGAGCTTTTGTTAGGCCGAGTTTTTCTCCAAGTTCGGAACCAACTTCGCCGGCTTTTCCAAGCAGTTCTGTTGTTTTGCTTGTAAAGTTAGCATAAGAAAGTGTACTAATATCTCTCAATTCATTTGGTGAAATTTCCCCATATTTTGATTTGAGGTAGGGGAGTAACTTTTGTTCAACTTCACCGGCTGCTACTGCCGGGGCAGTTTCCTTTGCATCTTCTTTTTTTTGAGTAGTAGGAGCAATTCCCTCTTTTTTGTTTAATTCTTCGTCAACTTTTGCCAAAACTTGCACGACAGTTGTTTCGTCCGTGATTGTCATTTTAGAAATTATGGCTTGGCGCTCAGTTCCTTTTAGATAAGTTCGTACTGCGACTGCCTGTTTGCGCTGTGCTCTTGTGTAAACGCCTGGCATATATTTTGCCACACCATCCACGGCATCACTTTCAAGGACCGGAGTAACAAGATTTTCTTTAAACCATCCATCGTCTTCTGCAAAATCATTAAATTTTTCCTGGCCAATTTTTTCCGCTAGAAATTTTGGATCAACCGGCACAACCATTTCTTTTCCGATGCGGCTGGCCATGCGTTTGTAAAATTCTTTATCTTTTTTGAATTCCGCGTCTTCGCCAAGAAGTGAACTTAGCCCGTCCTTAAAAGATCCACCTATTTTTTTAATCCAGTCTCCAACTCCGGCAAATTTTAAAATAGAGCCTAGCGCAGCCAATATTAGGCCTCCTCCAAGTATCCATTTTAGCTTTCCCCAGAATCCTTTCGGTGCTTCTGTAAGAGAGTCAAGTAGCCCCTTTTCTTCCGCTGCTGCTGGCGTTTCTGGTGCTTGTTCTGCAGCCGCTTTATCTGAAGATTTAGAAAATAATCTCCATATTCCACGTATTGCAAAAAATCCTCCGATTGCGCCTGCTATTCCGCATATTGCTGCGGTTTTTGGATAATCATGGATGAATCCTTTTACGCTCCATTTCTCAGAATCTTTTAGTTTTTCATTTGGATTATAATCCATGGCCATTTTGATGTGTGGCCCCATTTCTTGCGCAGTTCTAATAAGTTTTGGCCATTCTGCTTTTACTGCTTTTGTAACTTCACTGTTAGGATCTTTGCTGAGCTCGGTTAATTTATATAATGCTGCGCTTTCGGCCGATCTCGGATTTATTTTTGCGAGATGAGATGCAAGCTGTCCAACATTGTCGAAATTTCCAACATCAAGTTCTTTTGTTGTATTTGGATATTGATAAAAAAGATTAGCCAGCATTATGGCTGACACATCGTATAAAGAGTCCATTCTGTCTCTTTGTTTTTCCGGACTTTCATTTAGTTTTATACCATTAATTTCTTGCGCCGATTTTGCAGAATAATTGCGTTCGTTTGCTCGTTGTTCAAGATTTTCCAAAGAGACTCCGGCCTGTCCGCGTAGTGATTTTGTTTTTGCTTCCATGCTGCCGGCTTCGTGCCTTTCGGCGGCGGTTGCGGCGGTCATTTCTGGCTCTTTTGGTTTTTCTTTGCCTTTTAGCCCCATTACTTCCAAAGAACTTTTCTGCTGTTGGTTTGATTGAGTGCTATTTCCCATAAGAAGTTTTATGTAGAATTATCTGTAAATTATACCACGAAATCCCAACCTTAACAACAGGTAGGGGAGTATGGCCGCCCCGGGGCGGATTTGGACGAATTGCCCCATTTATTGCAAAATACATCTGCCCGGGCAGACTTTTTGCCCTAAATTTCGGCTCAAATAAGGCATTTAGTGTTCTGTTTTTGGTTCCTTTTCTGTAATTATTGACAAAATGTAGAAATCGCATATAATATCCATATAATATGGGAATAATTGATTTACCACCAACCCCGGAAGCTGCAGCGGAATTAGTGCGTGAAATGCTAAGAGCCGGTTTAATTGATCAAGCTACATTATTAAGAATTACACAAGAATCTGGTGAACAATTGCGCGCTGTGATGGGGGGCAGGGAAGGCCAAGACCAACAGTTAAAACAAGATTTGGCTCGCGACTTGAGAGAATTTATTGATGGAGATTGTTCGCGCTCTATGGAATTTTATGAAAGAAAAGGTTTGCAAATACCACTTAGGATGGAGGGTAGCGTAGCTCTTAGGCCAATACTTAAAGGAGTATTAACTGATTGGATGAATGAAAGAAATGGTCAAAAAATAGATGCTAAAACGAGCTATAGAGCGATGCTATTTTTTTGCGATATGCTGGACGGTTTTAATGAATTTGAAGATCCATCCTTGATTGATCTTCGCCAGAGATTAGCGCGTTATTGGATTACGCTTATAGATTTGTGGAAAAAAGATGGTTATAACGATGAGCAGTTATGGAATGATCCACTTATTGGCAGAGCAATTGCTTATCTGGTTTGTATGAAGCACTATGATCAAAAAACTCCTACGCAAATCATTGAATGTTTAAGACAAATTGCGCAGCAGGGGAGGGTATAAGCTTTTTTTGTTAGAGTACGTGTGTCTTTTTTATTTTTTTTAGCCATTCCCCTACTAAAAGTGGCTTTTTGCTCTTCCTTAAGCCAAAAACGCCTACTCCTCTGCCTTGAATTTGGCCCAAATAAGCTTATTTCCCCTCTTTATAGGTCCATTTGCACCTGTCTATAAAGAAAACTACGAGCTCCTCTAAGGCCAAAATCCCGAGTCCTCCACCTAAAATCAGCCCTGCTGCACCATTTATATAGTTGCCGTAATTCATATATTCCACGCCTCGCCAGACCAAGTAGGTGGCAACGCCCATAAATGCGCCGAGCAAAAATATTTTTAATTTTTGAATGTAATAATCTTTATTGTTGTGCATAAAAGTGTGGTGAATAAAAAAATACTACGATAAGTGTAGCACGAATTTTAATAAAAAATTGCGGCGGGGGATAAACATTCTTTAGGTGTCTCGTACTTTGTACAATATATCTTGTGCAAAGCGGCATAGGGGGTGTTTCTGGGTATATATGGTGCCTGGACGTGGGGTTCTGGGCTTGCCTAAGCCACCTTTCGCTAAACTCGCGTTTATAGGCGTTTCCCCCAAATAGCCGACAACTACATCGTTTTAAACCCGTTCTATATGTACTTTTATGAACAAATTATTTATTCGGTCAATATCACTTGTTCACTAATTTTTTCCAACAATTTTGGATGGTTTATTAAATCCGGATCTTTTTCAATTATTTCATCCGCCGCGTCGCGCGCTAATTTAATTGTTTCCGAATCACTCAAACTTGCCATTTTTAAATCTGGAATTCCACTTTGAGCGGTTCCATAAACTTCGCCGGGTCCGCGCAGTTGCAAATCTACTTCAGCCAATTGAAAGCCGGAATCATATTTAACCAAGGAATTTAACCTTTGCAATACCTGGGGGATTTGTAAAGTAGGGAAGAGGAAACAATAAGATTGCTCGTGTCCCCTGCCCACTCTACCTCTAAATTGGTGTAATTGAGCCAGACCAAAGCGTTCTGCGGCCTCTATCATCATTATTGTTGCGTTTGGCACATCCACGCCAACCTCTACCACTGCTGTGGAAACTAAAATCTGGATTTTGCCGTTTGAAAAGGCCTGCATGGTGCTTTCTTTTTCTTCGGAGTCCATTCGTCCATGTAATAATCCGATTTTTAAATGTGGAAAAATGTCGTTACTCAAACGCTCAAATTCCGAAACTGCGGCTTTTACTTCCAAAACTTCTGATTCTTCTATAAGAGGGAATATTATAAAGGCCTGTCTCCCCTTCTCTATTTCTTTTTCTATCCATTTGTAGGCCTCGGCGCGTTTATTTTCCGGCACAACGCGTGTGATTATTTTTTGTCTGCCGGGCGGCATTTCATCCAAAATAGAAAGTTCTTGGTCGCCATATAAAACCAGCGCGAGTGTTCGCGGAATTGGAGTGGCTGTCATGCTAAGCATGTGTGGGCTGCCAAAAGTTTTTAGGATTTCTCGCTGTCTGACGCCAAATCTGTGCTGTTCATCAATAATCGCCAGGCCAAGTTTTTTAAAAGAAATTCGTTCTTGAATTAGCGCATGGGTTCCGATAATAAATTGAATTTTACCGTTTTTTAATTGTTCGATGACCGCGTTTTTTTCTTTGTTGGTCATGGAACCGAGCAGTAAATGAGTTTTTATTCCAAATTGCGATAAATTTTTCTCGAAACTATTAAAATGTTGCTTGGCCAAAATTTCCGTAGGCGCAAGTAGGCAAGCCTGCCAATTGGCTTTAACTGCATGTAAAACGGCTGCCTGTGCAACGACGGTTTTGCCCGATCCGGTGTCTCCTTCCAGCAGTCTGGACATTGGAAAAGGCCGCTCCATGTCTTTTATAATTTCATAAACCGATTTTTTTTGCGCGTTGGTAAGTGCCCATGGTAAAGACTGCGTAAATTCTTTAATTAAATCCCAATTAGCCGGAATTTGTTTTTGCGCCTGTGCGGCTGTTTTTCGCCAAATGTGTTTGCGATGCAGCGCGGCAAGTTGAAGTAAAAATAATTCATCGAAGCTTAGCCTCTTTTTGGCTTTCTCAAGCGCCACTTCGGATTCCGGGAAGTGTGCATTTTTAATGGCTTCCGGATACTGCATTAGGGAAAATTTCTTAATACATTCCTCCGGCAAAAACTCTGGAAAATCCTTGGTAAACGGCAAAAGTGGAAAAAGTTTTTCGCGAATCCATTTGGAAGAAATTTTCCCGGGCCTTTTTGTTTCTTCTCCAAGCCCCGTTTCGTGATACACAGGTACAATTCTCGCCGTGTGAATCTGCGTCTCTTTTACCTGTTCAACCACCGGACTTCTAAAAATAATTTTACTTCGCTTAATGTCATATTTTGCTTTACCGAGCAGCATAATCTCCTGTCCCCTAAGAAGCATTTTGCCCAAATATGGTTGATTAAACCACACGGCCTCAACGCTGCCTGTTTTATCGCTAATAATCGCATTCGTAACCGACATTCGCCTGCTGCCCCAACCCGCCGAACTTTTTATACTTTTAATTTCTCCGCGCACGGTAATTTGTTCTTCCAGAGTTATATTTATTATGTCGGTAACTTCGCTTTGGTCCGTGTACCTCGCTGGGAAATACATCAAAAAATCCTCAACAGATTCAATCCCCATCTCTTTTAACCTATGCAAATGTTGAGCAGTGGTTTTTATGGCCTTATTTAAAGGAGTCTTTAACACGGCCTCATTATACATTAGCCACCAAATACCTTTAAAAAGTGCCTTTTCCCAACCTTCACCAGCACGCCTTTTTTGCTTAGTTCAACAACTTCTTTTGAGTCTGTGATTTTTTTATCGTCCACTGTTACTCCCCCGCCCTCAACCAAACGTCTTGCATCACTCTTTGAAGCCGCAAGCCCCGTAACAAACAAAAGTTCGCATATTCCACACGATTTTTGATCCAATGTTTTCTCTTCTATGTCGGTTGGTGCACCTTTGTTTTGGAAAATCTGTATGAATTCATCCTCAGCTGCAGATGCGGCTCCTTTGTCGTTATACATAGTCACAATTTCCCTCGCCAACTTCATTTTCGCATTTCTTGGATTTTCTCCGGCCTTAAGAGAAGCCTCAATCTCCTTCATTTCTTCCACACTCATATCCGTACATAGGTCAAAATATCTCATTATCAAACTGTCATTAATAGACATTATTTTGCCGTATTGCTCGTTTGCCGGATCGGTAACATTTATAAAATTTCCGTATGTCTTGGCCATTTTTCGGCCATCTGTTCCTTCCAGAAGTTGTACCGTTAGCACATGTTTTTCGCGATTATTTATTATTTTCTGAAGAGTTCGTCCTGCAAGCATATTAAAAAGCTGGTCTCTTCCACCAATTTCCAAATCAACATTCATAGCAACGCTGTCATAGCCCTGCATAAGCGGATATAAAAATTCATGCAGACCTATTGGCTTGCTCTCGGCAATTCTGCGCTGGTACATTTCGCGCTCAATCATCTGCTGAACGGTGAATTTGCTGGCCAAATCTATCAAATTTTTAAGATTCAGCTTAGAAAGCCATTCTCCGTTGTAACGAAGTTCTATTTTGGAAAAATCCAAAATTTTGCTGGCCTGCTCCTTGTAAGTGCGGAAATTCTCTTCAATTTGCTCCTGTGTCATTGGTGGCCTTTGTGAATTTTTGTCTGAAGTGTCACCAATAAGCGCGGTAAAACTGCCAATCAAAAACACTACATTGTGGCCAAGCTCCTGGAATTTTTGCAACTTGCGCAGCGCAATGGCATGCCCCAAATGTAAACGTGAGCCGGTTGGGTCAATTCCCAAGTACAATTTGATCTTATCTTTTGAGCGCAATTTCTTCTCCAATTCAGTGCGCACAATGACCTCATCTACCCCTCGTGTCAGTAATTGTGTGATGGCATCTATTTTTTTCATAAACAGTAACATCATACTAAACTTGTACAATAAAAAACACTTGATTTTTCAGGTGACAGTCCTATGTTGAAAGTGCGTTATTTAAGCCAATAAGGTGCGTTTTTACCTTCCGTCCAGCAGTTTCGATTAACTGATAGGAAACAGGGGATGTTTTTCGTTTGCATATTATCGGAAAATGAGTATAATCTAACCCTTGCCCGCTGTTGTTGTCAGCTGACAACTGCACGGAGAAATCTTTAACTCAAAGCTTCTATGTTAAAAGGGATTCTGCAAAAAATAGGGCTCTCCGACAAGGATGCCGAGATTTATATGGCGTGTCTGGAGCTTGGTACTCAGCCTGCGAGTGTGATTGCAAGAAAAGCAGGATTAAAAAGACCTACTACATATTTGATCTTGGAAGGTCTGGTAAAAAAAGGTTTGGTTAGTGAATATACCGGCACGAATGTTAAATATTTTACGGCTGTTTCGGCTGAATATCTTTTGAATTATGTTGAGAGGCAGCGCAGAGAACTTTCGGCCCATCAACGCGAACTTGAACAATATCTTCCTCAATTTTTGTCTTTGAGCAATCCTTATACTCTTAGTCCTAAGGTGCGTTTTCATGAAGGCATAGAGGGAATTGAGCATGTAATGAATGATTCGCTTAAGGCAAAAACGCCGATTTTGTGTTATTCCACAATCGATTCTTGGTTCCAAAGGCCGGATACACGAGATTACATTATTTGGTACGGCAAACAGCGTGTGCAAGAAAAGAAGATACCGCTAAGGGGAATAATTACGGACAATGAAATTTCTCGCAAATATTTGGAAGAAGATTATCCGGTAGATCATGAAATGTCGCATTTCCGCTGGTTGCCAAAGGACATTAAGACTTTTACGAACGAAATTAACGTTTACGACAATAAACTTTCCATAGTTTGTCTTAGTAAAAATGAACTTTTGGGAATCTTAATTGAAAGCGAGGGTATTGCCGCCACCCAAAAAGCAATTTTTGAAGTTGCTTGGAGGGCTTCTACTCCTGCTAAATGGGAGTTGGATTCTAGGAAATAATTTTATTTATGCTTGCTCCATCAGAATTACAATCAGGCGGTGAAAATGCGCTTCCTCCGGGATTAGCTCAAGGTAGAGATACATCATCTGTTGCTGTTGGGAATATAGATGTTGCTGGAGTAGTGCCGGATGATTGTCGGAGTGTTACTAAAATTATAATTCCAAAAGAAGAGCGAAATATTTTGGTCGCATGTGGTGTAAGAGTGGATGAAGATCCTAGCAGTTTTCCATTAAATCTAATCGTAGACAAAAGATCTCAGTCGCCTGCCTCAAATGGTTCGGCTAATAATCCTGTGCCAGTAATGGTGCCTCTTAATTATTATGATTATCTTAGAAAAGTGCACGAAATGGCAGCAAAGAATGGTGTTAAATTTGATGTTTGGATGGCGGGAATAAATAGACTGGTGCGTCAGTATGGGGTAGATGTTGCACGTGATATTTTAACAAAAAAAGATTCCGTTTCTCCTGAACAAGTACATTGTCTGGAGAAATTATTAAAACTGGAAGGAATTCGCGCTGCCGTTACCAGAGCTATAGTTGAAATGTTGGACTTAAGTAGTTTTAGAGAAACAATTTCTCCATTGGATACAATGATGGAGGATTCTAGTTATCGCGAGGGTATATTGGGTAGAGTCAATGAGATGATGGCTGATTCGGATGGTGAATTAACTATTCCATTCTTTCCCGAGCAGACTACCAGCAGATCGGTTTTTGTTGATGCGCTTCGCAAATCTTTACCTAGACACAGAAGAGATAAGCCTGATTTCAAAGCAAATTTGCGTTACCCCGCTACTGAGGCGGCCGTAGTACGTCAATCTATAGAAGAAGGTGGTCGAAGGTATATATCCCCAGGTACGGGAGACATGGTTACGTTGGATGGTGGTCGTGATGTTTCAATAGCATCCTGTTTAAGAGAAGCAGCTTGTCAGAGATGGATAAGGATTGAGGGAGATGAAGTTTGTAGAACAATAAAGCAAAATTGGGATGTTGATCCAGGTTTGGGTGGTCTTGCGTCTAATCCTAATAAAAGCGGTGAACCTCAAATTGTTGATCCTTACTATGTTATTAGTCACGATTTGAATCCGGCTTCAACAGAGAGACAGTTACCGCGACGAATAATAGCTAACCCATGGCCAAATGCAGTACTTCGAAGTGTTTTGATAGGTGATAATTCGGATGTTAGTCCTCAAACACGACAGGTAATGATTAGAATGGTTGGTCCAATATTGAGACGTTATTTGGAGGTTGCCAGTCAGAATGCAAATCCTCAAACTAGAGCGCTGTTACGAGCTCATTTTGGACGCAATATGGACGAGTTTGATGAATGGCAGGCAGATGGCAATAGGGTTGCACCTAGGCAGATTGAGCTTGGTAAACATACTGATTTATTACGTGGAATGTGTGAGGAAGTTGGAGCACGTGCTCGCGCCGAGCTTTTAAAAAATGGTACAATAACGGAGTAATAAAATACAAATATGCGTATCGACTTACTTTTAAAGAAGAAATTTCCGGATTTTAGCAGGAGCTATTTGCAGTCTTTGGTTAAAAAAGGGCATGTAAAAGTTTCGGGCAAGCTTGCGAAAAGCGTGCATTTGGAAGTGGAAGAGGACGCCAAAATTGAATGTGACTTCCCTACTGCGAAAAAAACTAAAATTAAATTGGGTAAAAATCCTTTTAAAGTTTTGTTTGAAGATGAAAATCTTATTGCGATTGATAAACCGGCCGGAATAACTGTTCATCCGCCGTCACCGGAATTAACAATTGTGGAAATTCTTGGCTGTGAGGATTCTTATTTAAAGCCCATTCATCGTTTGGATCGCGACACTTCCGGCGTTTTGCTTTTTGCAAAGTCCGAAAAGGCGCATTTTGCCTGCGCGCAGCAGTGGAAGGAGCGTGAGGTTAAAAAGACATACATAACCCTTGTAAAAGGCGTTTTTGATGCTAAAAATGGCGTTATTGAGGCCGCAATTGCCCGAAGTGACAAAGACCGCAGAAAGATGGCGGTTAGCCTTAAAAAAGGCAGCAGGCCTTCTATTACAGATTTTCAAGTTATTGAGACTTTTGATGATTGCACTTTGGTTAAAGTTTTTCCTAAAACAGGCAGAACTCACCAAATTCGTGTGCATTTTGCCAGCATTGGACATGCCGTTCTTGGCGATATTGTTTATGGTGATGAAAAATTAAATAAAAAGTTTAGGCAAAAGTTAGGGCTCACGCGTCAGTTTTTGCATGCGGCCGAATTGGTTTTAAAAAATCCACAGACCGGGAAAAATCTAAAAATAACTTCGGAATTGCCAAAGGATTTGAGTGCGACTTTGGATAAAGTTAGGCAGGTTAATAACAGATAGTCTCCCCCTCCCTAAAAGTCTGTACGTACAGGCTTTTTTCTTAAACAAAAAAACGCCCCATTTACGGAAGCGTTCTTAGAATTCTTGTGCAATTACGCCTTAATCTTCTCCACAACAACTTCTGAATACTGTTGTCTGTGGTTCTTCGTTCTCTTGTATCTCTTCTTTGATTTCATTTTGAAAGTGTAGACTTTTGGACCTTTTGCAGTCTTTTTGACTTTCAAATCCACGCTTGCGCCGGCAAGATATGGAGTGCCGATTTTTGGTCCACCTTCGGCCGAAACCAACAGAACCTTGTTGCAAGTATGAACCTTGCCTTCTGGTGTTTCGAGCTTCTCTATTCTTAGAACCAATTTCTCTTTGGCGATGTATTGTTTACCTCCTATTTCTATGATTGCTAACATAACTGCCTTACTTTAGTGATATTGTTTAATAAATGCAAGTCAAATTTTAGCCTAGTTAAACCTGTACTGGGCAGCCTGCAAGCCGTTTTTAATAGCCAAAACCAGGGCGGCAGCGGCATTTTCCACCGCTTCCTTAGCCAAAGATTCCTCCTCTTTAAGGAAGGAATGGAGCACAAAAGAGGCTATTTCTTGCTCTTTTGAGGCTGTTTCTCCCCTACTTTCTATTCCAATTCTTATGCGTGGAAAATCTTGAAAACCGAGCAATTCAACTACAGATTTTATGCCATTGTGCGATCCCGGAGTTCCATCTGCGCGAATTCTTATTTTTCCCAACGGAATATCCACATCGTCATAAATAACCCACAAATCCGCATGAGGAACATTATAAAAATTAACCACTTTTGAAACCGCCTCACCGGAAGCATTCATAAAAGTTTGTGGCTTAACGAGCACTATTTTTTCGTTTTCATATGTGCCCTCTGCAATTTCGGCATTAAATTTCTTATTTAACTTCCAATCATCAAAACCAAAAACTCCGCGCAATGCATTAACGCACATAAAACCGACGTTGTGGCGCGTCTTTTCATATTGATCACCCGGATTCCCAAGTCCGACAATAATTTTCATAGCCCTATTTTAACATGCCAATCAATCCCATCTATATAGCAAAGTGTGTTTGCCAATTTTGAACTCGTCGCCAAATCGCGCACCGTGTTTTTGCAATTCTCTATGAATTCCCATTTTTTCTACAACATCGTAGGCTCTTGCAACGGCTTCTGGATTATTAAAATCAGTCATTACCACTATTTGCACTATGCGCCTGCCGCTTACTTCAAACACGCGTAATTTATCGTTGTTTTTAAGCTTTTTAATGGTAAATGTTCTGGCAAGCGTGTCTTCTGTAGGTCTGTAAATCTTAAAATCAGCTTTTGGCTCAGCTTCTATTTTCTTGTTTTTATCCATTTCTTGTTTGAGTAATTCCCAAATGGCGAACATTAATTCTTTTAGGCCTTTGCCTGTGACGCATGAAACCGAAAAGATTTTTTGCTTTATCTTTGCGCCTTTTTTGAATGATTTTATGATTTCATCCAGTGTTTCTTGGTCGATTGAATCTATTTTATTAAATGCGATTATTTGAGGTTTTTTTGCCAGTTTTTTGTCGTATGACTTCAATTCATTCATGATGGTTTTGTAGTCTGCAACCGGGTCTATGGAATTTACATCCAATAAATGAACAAGAATTCTGTTGCGAACAACGTGCTTTAAAAATTGGATTCCGAGGCCTTTCCCCTCGTGTGCGCCTTCTATTAATCCCGGCAAATCGCAGGCCACAAAGCTTTGTTTGCTGCTGCCTCCAAACTGTTTCATTGTTACCAGGCCTAGGTTTGGGATGATTGTGGTGAAGTGATATTCGGCTATTTTTGGGCGTGCGTTGGAAATGCGGCTGATCATTGTGGATTTGCCGACGGAAGGAAGTCCTATTATTCCGACGTCTGCAACGAGTTTGAGTTCAAGTACGTAATGTTTTTCTTCGCCGGGTTCGCCGAGTTCTGCGAACCTTGGAGTTTGTCTTATGGAAGTTGCAAAGTGGCCGTTACCAAAGCCTCCGCGGCCTCCGCGAGCTACCAAAAACATGTCACCATTTTTCTGCAGGTCACCAATCATCTTCTTTTTAGTTTCATCAAAAATCATTGTTCCAACCGGTACCGGCAAAATTAAATCTTCTGCGTTTTTGCCTCCCATTAATTTTGGTAAACCGTTTTCTCCGTTTTGTGCCTTAAAGTATTTGTGGGAGTTAAATTCGGCCAGCGTGTTTATGTTTTCATCCGCTTGTAAAAATATATTGCCTCCGCGGCCGGCTTCTCCCCCGTTTGGGCCACCTTTCGAGACAAATTTTTCTCTGCGGAAACTTATGCAGCCGTTGCCGCCTTTTCCAGCAGTAAAATGAACTAGTACTTCATCGCAAAACATGTTGAGAGTATACCAGAAAATACAGGTTATGCCACCTGTTTGTTGATTGTAAGCCAAAACCGCGTTTTTTGGTGCCCAGGGAGGGACTTGGTCACGCGTCTTAAGCCCTTAGGCTTCGCGCGCTACCCCGCCTCCTTCGGCTCGTTGGAAAAAGCTCGCCTCAGTCCGGCATTCAAGTCCACTTTTTACACCCGATACAGCAAAAGTTATTCTACGTAAGTTTGGTGCCCAGGGAGGGACTTGAACCCTCAAGCCTTGCGGCATGCGATTTTGAGTCGCACGCGTATGCCAGTTCCGCCACCTGGGCCCGTAAAATCACCGGTAATCTTAGCAAATTTATACCTATAATCAAAATTTTGTGGATTTGTGCCGGAGCAGTTAGCTTTTTTAGGCGAATAGAGGGCCCTTACATGTTATAATTCTTCCCATTTTGCAATAAAAATATCACCAACTTGGCGAATCTCTAGTGGCTGTTGCCCCTCAGCTTTTACTGGAAGGGATATGCAATTCCAGTAAACCATGCGTCCACCCTCGTTAAAAACTTCTCCTCGGTTTGGGACACGACCATCTCTGTATGGATCATCTTCTTTATCATGTTCTGGTACTTGCATATGTTTAAAGTTAAAGACAAGGTAAATTGTGACGACCACGAGAATTATCTACTAAATTGTAGCATTTAGCTGTGATTATGATTTAGATGTTTTTTGTGTATGGTAAACTTACAGAGTGCATACCTGTAAAAATTGCCAAAAACCCTTCGAAATTGAGGATTGGGACAGGCAGTTCTATGCCAAAATGGATGTTACAGAACCTACTCTTTGCCCTGATTGTAGGACTCAGAGGCGCCAGGCTCACATAAACCAAATTAATCTTTTTAAGCGTAATTGTGATGCCACCGGCGAGACAATTATCACTAATTATCCACCAGACAGCCCATATAAGGTTTACGCCCAAAAATTTTGGTTTAGCGAGGCATTTGATGTTATAGATTTGGGTCGTGATTTTGACTTTAATAAGCCGTTTTTTGAACAATTTGATGAATTGAGCAAAATTGTGCCGCGTCCGGCACTTACCACCGATTTTAATCGCGATGAAAATTCGGCTTATACAAATTGTGCAGGAAAGAATAAAAATTGTTATTTGATTTTTGATTCCGACGAAAATTGGGACTGTTATTATAGTTTTGGTACAAATAGTTCTCAGGATTCCTGCGACTGTTACCGTGCGCAGAAACTTCAGCTTTGTTATGAGGCCGTGGATAGCGCAAATTGTTATAATTCTTCGTTTATTCAGAATTGCGAAAACTGTTACGACAGCGCTTTCTTGCAGAATTGCATTGGTTGCAGAGATTGCTATTTTTCCAGCAATTTACAGCGAAAAGAGAATTACATTTTCAATAAACCGGCTACCAAAGAAGAATGTGAAAGTTTTAAATATTATTTGGGCAGCCATAAATTTATCGATGAGAAAAGGAGAGAATTTGCGGATTATAAATTAAAATTTCCGCAGAAATTTCAGCACGGATTTCATAATGAAAATGTTTCCGGAGATTATTTGGTTCACTGCAAAGATGCTCATGAAACATACGATTCAATGAATGTTTGGGATGCAAAATATTGCATTAAGATGTTTATAAAGGCAAAAACCTGCATGGATACGGACGAAGGCGGTGAGGCGGAAATGCTATATGAATGCATGTGTTCCGGCTACAATCTAAATAATCTTAGATTTTGCATGTATTGTTTTGATGAAATTAGCAATCTAACTTATTGCGATACTTGTTGGAATGGATGTTCTAATTTGTTTGGATGTGTTGGCCTCAAGCGCAAGCAATATTGCATTTTAAATAAACAGTATTCTAAAGAAGAATATGAAGCGCTTGTGCCTCGCATTATTGAGCACATGAAGAAAACTGGAGAATGGGGAGAGTTTTTCCCGATTAAATTGTCTTCATTCCCGTATAATCTAACTCGGGCACAGGACAATTTCTCCCTTACAAAAGAGCAGGCGGAGGCTTTGGGTTACAAATGGCATGATGAGGATACTAAGGCTTATAAAAAGCAAACTTGCGAGGTTCCGGACCTAATTAAAGACGTGCCAGATGATATTTGCAATGAAACTTTGGCATGTGAAACGTGTGGCAAGAATTTTAAAATAGTTCCGCAGGAATTAAAACTTTATAAGCAAATAAATATTCCTGTCCCAACGAAATGTTTTTATTGCCGACATAAAGTAAGGAAGGGTTTAAGGAATGCGCGTCATTTGTGGAAACGAAACTGCAAAAAATGCGGTTTGGATATTAATACAACTTATTCACCGGAAAATCCTGCGATTGTTTATTGCGAGAAATGCTATCAGGAGTCGCTATTTTAAGCTTCTATTAAGCCATTATTCGAGCATGGCCTTTCTGTGCAGGCTGCGCTGAAAGGTTATTGCGAATCTGTGCGATTCGTCGCGGATTCTTTGCAGTAATTTTAGAGCTTCGTCCCCTTCTTCCAGTAGAATTGGTGCTTTTTCGCCCGGTATATAAATTTCTTCGAATTGTTTTGCCAGTGAGATTACTGGAATTTCTAATTTAAAGCGTTTTAGTGCCAACATTGCGGTTCCAAGCTGGCCTTTCCCTCCGTCTATTACAATTAAGTTTGGTTTGGAAGTAAAGGATGCGTCGGTCTTGTGTTTTGCTTTGTCGAAAGCCAAATAAACTATCTCTTTGCCATTTAACCATGACTTACAAAGTTTGGTAAAAGTCTTTTCTAAAATTTCCGGTGGTTGGCGCAATTCTTCAAATCCAAAAAATGCATAATATTCTTTTAAATCGTCGGAAGTTACGGCATATATTCGGTTCGATTTGCATTTACTTATGAGTTTTTCGATTAATCTGTGGCCAAGTTTTTTTCCGCGAAATTCTTTGTAAACAAACATGCTCGCAAGTAGGTGAATATTTTCGCTAAATTTAACAATTCTGCCAAAACCAACCAGTTGTTTTTCTTTTTTTAAAGCCAAAAAATCCTTCTTGTCCAGTTTGTCGTCAAATAGATTGTTTTTCACAATCTCTAGCTTTATTTCTTCAAAATCCTTTTTTGTTGGCGCTTTAATTTTGATTTCACTCGGCAATTTTTCTGCAGATAAATATTTTAATCTGCGCATCAAAACTTCTTCCATGCTCGCATAATCATCCGGTTTGCCGGTAACTGTGCGCAATTTGAAGTGTCTGTAATGATCGTTTTTTGGCAGCCCTTTCTCAAAAACCACCATTGAACCTACCGTTTCATTGCCTCCCAAATGTGAAATGTCGAATCCTTCAATTCTTCGGATCTTTTTATCTTTTAGATTTAGAATTTCTGCAAGGCGAGCAGCTGCATTCTCCATATTTTGTGCCGCCATCCATTTAATTCTGTATTGTTTTGCAAAAGAGACTGCGTTTTTTAGAGAAAGTTCCAAAAGTTTATTTTTTTCTCCTCTTTGAGGATGAATTATGGAGACCTTATCCCCTCTTTTTTCCGAAAGCCATGCCGAAAGTGCCTGCGAATTCTCAAGTTCCTGTGGTACAAAAACTTCTTTCGGTAAATATGAGGATTTTGCGTAGTACTGGCCAATAAAAGATTCTAATATTTCGGATAAATCTCCTGCGCAGTTTGAAATATCTGCCGTTTCCGGTGCGTCTAGCACAAAATTCTCCTGATTTATTAACTTCCCCTCTCTGACCATAAATACGTTGAAGTAAACATGGCTCGCTTCTGCGGTAAAGTTAATAACATCGGTATCCAAACGGTTCGGGTCGGAGACTTTTTGCTTTTCCGTAATAGATTGAATCGCGAAGAGTTTGTCGCGAAGTCGCGCAGCTTTCTCGAAAAGTTTTGATGCCGCCGCTTCGCTCATTTGTTTTTTGAAAGACTCTTCCACGTCATCCGTTTTTCCACTTAAGAAATCTGCAATTTGTTGAACAACTTTTTTATACTCGAATGGCGATATTGCGCCAATGCAAGGCCCTGGGCACCTCTTTATGGAATAGTCCAAACATGGAAAATCTATCACTCGATTTTTGACCTGAATCAAATTTTTATCCGGCGAAATTTGTAGATTTTCATAAGTTTGTAAGTTATTCCCAATGTTTTTCCCCATCCACTCAATATCAAGCTGACAATGTTTGAATGGAAAAAGTTTTTTTAAAATTCGCAGGGTTTCATAAACCTTTGAGCTCGCAAGTTTTGGTCCAAAGAGTTTAATATTTTGCTTTTTAAAGTCGCTTTTATCCAAATCCCTTTCCCTAACCACTCTAATTCGCGGAAAATCCTCATTAAAATCAATCTTTATATACAAATAGCTTTTATCATCCTTCATCAAAATGTTGTAGCGTGGGCGAAGGTCTTTAACCAAGCTGTTTTCCAATATTAAAGCCTCCAGTTCGCTATCCGTCTCTATGAATTGCAGGTCCACCGCGTTTTTTAACAGATGTTTGGTGCGGCTGGAATGTTCGTAGTCCTTGTGAAAGTAAGTCGCAACGCGCTTTTTTAGATTTTTGGCTTTGCCAACATAAATAATCGTACCTTTTTTATCCAGCATTTTATAAACGCCCGGGGAATCTGGAATGTTTTTTGGGGCTTCCATCTGTCCTAATCCTACAAGACTTCTTTAAGTTAGTAAATTTGTGGCATACTACCTGCGTGAAGGACGTTTTAAGTTTAAAACAGGCAATTAATGCGACAATTCACTACTTTGATCTGTTTAATTGTCCGCTGCGCGTTTCGGAAATTGAGGAGTTTTTGTTTGGATGGTCTGCGCCGCGCGAGGTTATTGAAGCTAATTTGCATGAAATGCCTGAGATTTCTTGCCGCGAAGGTATGTATTTTCTGGTTGGGCGGGAAGATATTGTGTGGGAGAAAAGGGAGAGGCTTTTGCACTCAAAACTCCTGTGGGAAAAGGTAAAAAAATACAGATTTATATTTAGAATGTGCCCGTTTATTAAGATGGTGGCCGTTTTTAATGCGCTTTCTTTTGATAATGCGAAAGAAGGAAGTGATATTGATTTGTTGATTGTTGCGGATGATAAAAAGTTTGCCACTGCGCGATTTTTTGTTAAAGCTTTTACTCAAATTTTTAAAATGAGGGTTCATCACGAGAACATTGCAGGAAGATTTTGCCTTAGTTTTTTTGTTTCTACTAAGAGAATGAATTTGGAGCAGTTAAGTTATGATTTTGATCCGCATTTGGCCTATCTTGTTAAAAGTGCGGTGCCTATTTTGGGTGAAGATGCCTATAAGGACTGGCTTGAGACAAACAATAAGTGGACTTCGAGATATTTTAAGCGAAATTTGTCTCCGCGAAAGTTTAAATTTTCTCGCGCAACGCCTGCGGAGTTTTTTGCGTCGCTTGTTGGTAAGATTTTGGAGCTTTTTATTATGATTTTTGGAGATAGGGTTGAAAAATTATGTGCAAAGTATCTTGCCAAGCGCGAAGGAGCGCATAAAGAACGTACGCAGAAGAAAATTGGCATAGTAATGGATGCCGGAGTGTTTAAATTCCACGAAAACGACACACGCCGTAGCGTTGCCGAGCAGTTTTTGAAGAGATTGGCTCTACTTTAGTTTTTGGTAGAACTCCATCTTAATAGAAGTTCCGAAAAATCCGAATTTGCGGCGGATTTCGTTTTCCAAAAAGCGTTTGTATGAGAAATGTATCTTGTCCGGATCGCTGGTTTCGAATGCAAAAACAGGAGGATTGGTATCTATTTGTTTGCCTCTGGAAATTGTAAGAAGTTTGCCTCCTTGTACCGGTTGATGTGTAAGTACTGCGGCTTTTATGAAGGAGTTAAATACTTCGTCATCGATTTTTTTCTTTCTCTCGGCTGTAATATTTTTCGCAAGTTCAAAAATCTTAAAAATGTTTTTTCTTTGCTTGGCGGAAATGAAAAGTACCGGTGACCAAGGCATATAGCTCATTCTGTAGTGCATCATTCCCAAATATTCATTCTGCTGTTCCTGCTTTTTCGTCATTAAATCAGTTTTATTTACCAATATAACCACTCCTTTACCGGAATCCAAAACATATTGGCTCACATGCAAATCCTGATTGGAAAGTGGTTCGCTGGAATCCAGTACAAGACAAGCAATGTCGCAACGTGAAACGGCGGCAAGTGCGCGCAAAACTCCAAATTTCTCGAGTCCATTCTGCTTTCCCCTTCTTCTTATTCCGGCAGTATCTATAAGTAGAAATTTGCTGCCTTCAAAAGTTACCATCGTGTCTGTGGCATCAATTGTTGTTCCCGGTTTGTCGGAAACAATAAGCTTATCTTCTCCAAATAGCGCATTAACAAGCGAGGATTTGCCAACGTTTGGCTTCCCGATAATTGCCAGTCGAATTTCTTTTCCTCTGCGTGATTTTTCTTTTTTGATCTTTAGCTTTTTTAAGGCTACTTCTGTTGCTTCCACCAATTCGGAAATTCCAATGTCGTGGATGGAAGAAACATAAACAGGCTCACCAAAACCGAATTTTATCATTTCCTGGTATGTGGTTTTTTCGTTTCTATTGTCGGTTTTATGCGCAATCAAAACCATTGGTTTGGAAGCCTTTCTTAGATATTGAATCAGCTCAAAATCGTTTGCAGTAAGCGGAGCGGTGGTATCAACTACAAAATAAATTAAATTGGCTTCTTGCACCGCAAGGCGCGCTTGTGACTGCACATCCAATTCAATGTCCTGCTTCTTCTCGAACTCAATTCCTCCTGTATCTACAAGAATTGTCGCATAGTCCCCTATTGTTGTTTCATAATAGATCCTGTCGCGCGTGGTGCCCGGAACCGGTGAAGTTATGGCATGTTTTACACCTATCAACCTATTGAAAAGTGTCGATTTGCCCACATTGGGTCGTCCCACAATTGCGATGATTGGAAGTGCCATACTTGCCATAGAGTACAGCATTTTGGGCTATTTAGTAACCCCAAATAAGGTTGCTGGTAACCTGCCGTTTATTTTTGTATACTGACGTTAATGAGACTTCTCAGATTTGTATCAATTTTGGCGGTAACGGCACTAATGAGTTTAAGTGCCGCTCCGGTTTTTGCTTTGGGCATTTTGCCTACTTCGGAGCCGAATATTAATTGTAATGAATTTGTAAAAGCGAGTGATTCAAAGTCCGCATATCAAAGTGCAACAGGCTTTGGAAATTTTATAAAAGGTAACGCAACAAACCGTGATAATGTTTTGGGCTGTGCAATTAAGACCGGTCGCATAAAGCTCTACATGATGCCGTTTTATATTACTTATCTTATTGAATTCTTGCTTGCGATTGCTGGTCTTATCTCTGTGCTTTTTGTTATTTATGGTGGCTTTAAATACACAATTGGAGGACTTATTGAGGATAAAGAATCTGGCAAGAAAACTATTATGTATGCACTTCTTGGATTAGTTGTTGCTCTTTCATCGTGGATGATTGTAAATTTCATTATGGTGGCGCTCACTTCGTGATGACAAAGTGAATAAAAGATTTTGCGCCGATCAATTATTCTGATACCATTTAAATATGGCATCAAATTTTAGACAATTCATAAAAAATACACATCAAAAAATAAAAAATCTGCATGGACGTGTTAAAAATCTTAGGCGCAAACGCGACGAGGGATCTTTGTCTAAGTCTATAAAGTTACCGCGCGGTGAAGTTTGCGAAAAGGTAGAAATAAAAATTTCTACAAGTACGATGGCCCGATTTGTTGCCATTACAATTCTACTTTTGTTGCTTACGGCGTTTTTGTATGAGATTAAAGACGTTTTGATAATGTTTTTTGTGGCACTGCTTTTTGCAGCTGCTCTTGATCCTATGGTGGATGCACTTCAGAAGCGAAGAATCCCCCGCTCCGTTGGAGTTATTTTGATTTATATCGCTGTTCTTGTGGTGCTTGGTCTTTTTATTTCAAATCTTGCGCCTATTCTGTCTTCCGAAATTTCTCAGCTTGCTGGCAGGATTCAGGACTTTGTTTCCAATATAGTAAGCGGCAAAATTGAGCTTCCTAAATTTATGGAAGGTATAAGGCCGGCTATTAAGAAGTTTTTTGATGGTGTGGACATTTCGCAAATCGCAGATTACAAGGAAATGCTTCTTAATGTCGCAAATAAATTGTCCGATGTTGCCGGTAATTTGTTTAATTCCATAATTGTTGTTTTTAATGGCTTCTTTAATGGAATTATTGTTCTTGTCCTGACGTTTTTGATGACTGTCGACGAAACGGGAATTGATAAATTTATACAATCTCTTTTTCCTGCCAAGCATGCGACTTACATTCAGCAAAAGAGTGGAGCAATAAAAGAAAAAATCGGATATTGGCTGCGTGGACAGGTTGCGCTTTGTATTATTATTGGAGTTCTTGTTTACATAGGTCTTTTAATTATTGGGTTATTTACTGGGCAGAAGATTGAGTATGCCGCAACAATTGGTTTGGTAGCCGGAATAACGGAATTTATACCTTATGCTGGTCCACTTATTGCGTGGCTCATTGCTTTGCCAATTCTCGCGAATCAGTCGGTTGTTTTGATTGCGTGGGTTACTGCTTTAATGTACATAGTGCAGACGCTCGAAAATAATCTCATTGTTCCTGTTGTTATGAATAAGGCCGTTGGTATTTCTCCAATATTTATTATGTTTGCGATGTTTGTTGGATTTCAGTTTCTTGGTGTTTTGGGAATTATTTTGTCTGTGCCGGTGGCTACGGCCGTGGCAATCTTTATTAAAGATTATACGGATAGAGATAAATAGGTACTGTGTTCTTTTATGTCACAAAAAAAGCCCCGTAAGTTTTGGTTACGGGGCTTTCGTTCGAATGTAATTAGTAAGTTTTTTAGCGTGTTACGTAAACCGTAGTAGTTTCTGAGTCTGAACCGTTTACTGTGTAGTTTGTTGCATCTACGCGGAAGTTATAAGTTCCGGAATTTACGAGAGCTCCGTTGGAGTCTGTGCCATTCCATATAATGCTTGTTGGTCCGCTTATATAACTTTGGTTGGAGACAAGAGTTTTAACGAATGATCCGTTGCTGTTTGTAACAGTTACCGTAACTGTTGACTGTTGGTTGAGTGAGAAGCTCAATGTTGTGCTCTGGATGCCAGGGTTAAATGTATTTGGAGTCGCGGATAGGTTATATACATCTGTTGTAGAGGAAGATGAAGATCCATTGCGTGAAACGTAAATCGTGGCTGTTGCTGAGTCTGAGCCATATGTTGAATTCGTTGCATCCACGCGTAGATTATAAGTTCCTGAGGCTACAAGAGATCCATTTGAATCTGTTCCATTCCAGTTAATGCTTGTCGATCCGCTTCCGTAACTTTGATTGGAAACAAGAGTTTTTACAAACGATCCATTGCTATTTGTAACAGTGATTGTTGTGCTTGCTTGGCGATTTAAATAGAAACTAAAAGTTGTGCTCTGTGTTTCCGGATTAAATGTGCTTGGGTTTACCGTTAGGTTATATACATCCATTGATGAGGAGGATGAAGAAGAATTATTATAACCGTTACGTGTAACATAAACCGAAGCTGTTGCGGAATCAGAACCATATGTGGAGTTTCTTGCTTCAATGCGGAAGTTATAAGTTCCGGAAGCTACAAGGTTTCCGTTTGAATCAGTACCGTTCCAAGTGATGTTCTTTGATCCGCTTCCATAACTGTGGTTGGCAGTTAGAGTTTTTACAAACGATCCGTTGCTATTTGTAATAGTAATTGTTGTAATTGCTGATCTGTTTAATGAGAAACTTAGGTTTGTGCTCTGATTTTCCGGATTAAATGTGCTTGGACTAACTGCTAGGTTATATACATCCACCGTTGAAGTGGAATTAGTATTGTTGTTGGTGTCATACCAGCTGTTATTGTTGTCATAATTATAGTTGCCGCTGTTGTAGTATGTAACTAGTGGTGGGCCGTAACTAATTAGGCCTTTGCGGTTAGTTTCGTAAATTAACTTGATTACCTGTCCTCTTGTAATGCCTTTTTCTGGGTAGAATCTGGTTGTTGTTACAAGGTCATGTATTTTTGCGAACTCGGCATATCTAATGTACCAAGAAGTATTGTTATTGATTGGAGTGTCGATGTATGGAGCTTCGTCTACTGAGCTTAGGCTTGGTATTGTGTAGTGAGTAACGTTGCCTGGAGCTTTAATTGCACCCTTTAAGAACACTAGGAATAATTCTGCTGTGTTCATTGTTTTTCCTGGGCGAACAGTTCTGTCTGGGTAGCCAACCATAACCTGTAAACGTTTGAATGTTTTAAGATATGGCATGTACCACTCGTATGTGGAATTACCCAAATCTTTATATCCAAGATCTCCATCGTAGTTAGGGTTGTATGAATCAAGTGAGAATCCGAATGCCTTTTGCATTACTGCAAGAAGCTCGGCTCTTTCTATAACTCTATCCATTCCAACAGTTGCGTCGTTGTAACCTGCGAATATACCGCGTGTTCTAACGAATTCAAGAGCGTCGCATAAATATTTGTCCTTTGCTTTTACGTCTACGAAGTTACCGCAATTTGCATAACCCGTTGCTGATTGGTTCACATAGATTGTGTTTGTTCTCTGTGAGTATTGTCCCTGAGCATAAACGTCAATCTTGTAGATGTAAGAAGCATCAGAAACATATTGGTTGTAATTATCCTGGCCATTCCACTCTACGCGATATTGATTTGAACCAAGATTTTGGACTATAAGATCGCGAACGAATGTGTCACCGTTTGCGCGGTAAAGTTTTACGCTAACTGAAGTCGGCGCAACGTTTACGCTAAAGTTGATTCTTGTGATTTGTCCTGCACGTGGATTAAATGGATTTGGAGTAGCTCCTGCGTCGATGATTTGTATGGCACCCGAGTTGGAATAGCCATAACGTGATACGGAAACCGAAGCAGTTGCGGAGTCATAACCATAAGTGGAATTGCTTGCATCTACGCGGAAGTTATAAGTTCCTGTAGGCACAATAGATCCGCTTGAGTCTGTTCCGTTCCATGAAATGTTAGTTGATCCGCTTCCATAGTTTTGGTTAGAAGCCAAAGTTTTAACAAACGATCCGTTGCTGTTTGTAACAGTAACTGTAACCATTGCCTGTTGATTGAGTGAGAAACTCAAGTTTGTGCTCTGGTTGTCCGGATTAAATGGATTTGGAGTTACCGACAAGTTGTATACATCCATAGTTGAATATGGCGGATTGTATGGGTTGCCATTTCTGCTGATTGGAGCAACTGTAATTGTGCCTATGCGAGTTGCTGCTGCACCATTAGAGTTTCTTGCCTCGATGTAATAAGTATAAGTAGCGTCTGCAACAATGTTATTGCTGCTATCGCGACCGTCCCAAAGCACAGTTTGCAAACTGTTTGCAGTAACATTTGTTGAGTTGTAAGAAGTTAGCAATCTGCGAATAGTTTGCATATTGCTATTCAAAATTGTGACATCAACTTGTGCATTCTGATCAACCGTGTAGCGGATAGAAGTTGTCATTACTGAGCTATCAGTTGCATATGGGTCGATAATTGTACGTGTAGGACCAAGGTCATTAATAACCGGTACGCTACCGTATGGTGGATTTACAGTATCTGTAACGAGTCTTACAGTACCTGTAACAGGAGTTTCGTTATAAGCTTCCAATACATATGTATAAGTATCTGTAGCTGGAACTATGCCGTTAAATTTGCCATCCCAAACCTGAGAGTAAGAACCGGAAGTTCTTGTCATTGAAGGAACAAGTTCACGTGAAAGTGAACCGTTTTGGTTTCTTACAGTCAGTCGGAAATTGGAAACAGTTTTACCTACTGTATAATTAATTGTTGTAGTCTCGCCGTTATTTGGGCGGAATTCGGATGGGCTTGCATTGCTGTTTATAATGAAATTGCCCTGATTTGGATTGTAAGTTTGTTCAACTACGTAAATATTACCTTGGCCAATTTGTGTCCCGGCTGAGGTAAATATATATCTATATGTTCCGGCAATAATTGTGCCATTTGAATATTTGCCGTTCCATGGTTGTGAATATGTATTAGCTTCAACTGTAGCGTTTGAAGAAAAAGGTCTGGCAACAAGATGATTGCTTGAGTCCATAACCGTTAATTCTAAACCGGTAGTTAATCTGCGATTAACTGTGTAATAAATTGTTGTAGATTGGCCCGCAGCCGGGTCAATAGTTGCAGGATTTACATAGTGAGTAATATCTGCACTTGTTGGCTGAGCATCTGGCGGATTATAAGGTGGCTGTTGTTGAACTACATAAATATTACCCTGACCAATCTGTACTCCAATTGAGGTAAATACATATCTATATGTTCCAGCAATAATTGTGCCGTTTGAGTATCTGCCATTCCATACTTGTGAATAGCTACCGGCTTCTACTGCTGCATTTGTAGAAAAAGGTCTTGCAACAAGACGATTGCTTGAGTCCAAAATTGTAAGTTCCAAACCGGTTGTAAATCTGCGATTAACTGTGTAGTGAATCGTTGCAGACTGAGCCGGAGTTGCAGTAGGGTCAATAATTGCAGGATTTACATAGTGAGTAATATCTGCAGAACTTGGTTGAGTCGTAGTAGTTGTAGGTGTAGTTGTTGGAGTCGGTGTTGGGACCGGGTTTCTTGAATTTAATGCAATCAAACCTTCTGCAAGGCCTGTGTAGCCTGACGCTGGATTAGTCCAACGAAGCGTATAGCAATAATTACCTGCCGGATAAGGCAAATTGGCGGCATTTAAGCCTGACCAAGTGGCAATATAAGTACCAACACTTAGGCTTGAGTGACTATCAATTAATTTAACAAACTTTGCCGGGATAGTGTCATTACAGACTCTTCCTGCCGGTGCGGCATATGACTCATATATTTTTACAGCCACGTTGCTGGCCGCATCTGGGCCACGTACAGCATAGCTAATAGAGGCATACTGGTTGTTTTCAGGTGTAAATGCGGAAGTCGCAAAACTAACCTGAACACCGCTTCCTCCAGCTGCTTGCGCAGTTAAAGGTGCAGATACCGCTGTCAAAAGAAGTAAACCAAGTAAACCGGAAGAAAGAATGCGTTTTAACATATGATTTTTTAGGTTAAATTTAAGAAGGCCTAATTATATGCATATACGCCAAACTTGTCAAGTAGTCGGTTATATGTCAGAATTACAGGTTAAACCATGGTTTTTCTCCATATGTCCCACTTCTCCGCCGTGAAATTCTTCAGTTTCTCCCTAAATATGGATTTGTTGAATTTTTCCGCATGTTTTCTTATTTCCGAGCTGTCCCATTTTAATGCAGAGAATTCCAACACCGTCTTTTTTAGATCTTCAACAGTTTGATTTTCAAAGAAAAGTCCCGTTTTACCCGGTATTACGGTTTCCAGTGCGCCTCCCCTTCCCAGTGCTATTACAGGCTTTCCACAAGCCATTGCCTCCAGCGGGATAATTCCAAAATCTTCCACCTGTGGAAAAATTAGAGCAGTGGCTTTTTTATACATGTCGCATAATTCATCATCGGAAATATGGCCCAGCATTGTCACAAATCTGCCGGCCATCTTTTGCAGGCGCTTTTCTTCTTTTCCCGTTCCAACTACTACAAGTGGCATTTGTAGCTGGTTAAATGTCTCTACCACCAGGTCAAAACGCTTATATGGAGTTAATCTGCCTACAGCCAAAAAATATTGACCTTCTTTTTTTGAAAGCTGGAATTTTTCGGTATCAACCGGAGGATAAATTATTTCTGATTCTTTTCTGTAATATTTTTGAATGCGTTTTTGGACATGGCTCGAATTTGTCACGAAAAAGTCCGTTCGTTCAGCAGAAAGCCTGTCCCAAATTCGCAGATCATGTAGAAGTTTTTTAGCTCTTGAATGGAGAATTTTCGGCAACCCATATTGCGCGAAATATTCATGGCAATTATCCCACGCATAGCGCATTGGCGAATGGCAATAACATATGTGTAATGTTTGAGGTTTTGTGATTATTCCCTTTGCGCAAGAATGCGAGCTGGAAATAACAATGTCATATTTGGAAAGATCAAACTGCTCGAATGCATATGGCATAAAAGGCAGGTAGAGATGATGTTTTTTTTGCGCCAGTGGCATTTTTTGAATAAAAGAAGTGTGAATTTCTCTATCTTTAAATTCAGGAAAAATATTTTTATTAAAAATGCTGGTATAAATGGGGGCATCCGGAAAAACCTCGGCAATTTCCGAAATTACCCTTTCTGCTCCACCGCGGGAGATAAGCCAATCGCAAACTATCGCAACTCGTGGTTTCACGAGATGATTATAGCAGAAGAATTGCCCCCTTATTTCCTAAAATTTTTAATCGCTAAATAGCTTTGCGAGCGATTCGAATACTCTTTCCAGCTTGGATTTATCCAACGCCTGTTGAAAAAGCAGCTTGGCACCCGTACTTTCCGGATTTCTTTTAAGTAAGTTTTCTGCAATGGTAAGCACTTGCTTGTAATTCCCCTCTTTAAACCACATATCCATAACTTCGAGTACCGTTTTTTCGTCGGTCGTATTTAAAGTAGAGAGGCTCACGTCTTTTGTTGGTATTCTAGCTTGCTGTTTTATAAAAACGCCTTTGAGCGAATTATAAACTTGGCGCAATTTTTGATTATCGGCCGCCTTTGCTTTAAATAATTTTACGACATTATTGTCTGGATCGCGTTTTAGCAAACGATCGCAAATGGCCATTACTTCTTCATATTTGCCTTTTTTAGTCCACATTCCAAGAAGCTCCATTACAGCGTCTTGATCTTTTCCGGCCATAGTCGATTCCCTTCTCTTCCCCATGCTAAATATCATTCGTCCAGATTGTGCATTAAAAAGATAAGCCACAAAAAGTCCGCCTGTTAGCGCTATTAATATTGACGGCAACTTGCTTCCCAAATCCAAGGTCGAATTAAATGCCGCATGTATTCCTATAGCCAGTATTAGACCTTTCGCATTCATTTGTTCCCTCACCATTGTAAATGTGTTTTTGCCCGGCAGTTTGCCAAGAATTCTGGAAAGCAGCATCCACTTGCCGGAAAGTCTGGCTTCTTCGGTAATATCCGCCGCAAATTTCCCAACTCCAAAGTAATATCCGAAAATTCCCGAGAAAATCATGTGTCCACACATTGTGAATAGAGATCTGAATATAAATGCGGACATTAAATCCGAATAACCGTAATTCATCCAGATGTTGTAAAAATAGAAAATATTTTCCGCAAAAGAAAATCCAAGTCCGGCACAAATACTTAATTTAAGCGCAGAACCGATTGTTTGAACGTGTTCCGGATGTTTTTTGTCTATTACTCTTACTATGGCGTTTTTACCAAGCTCTTCGATTATTGCTACCGCTATGTTTGTTACGAGGGCGAGAGTTGCGGCCTGTTCTATATTTGCCGCTAACTTTTCGTAAAAATTTAATTCGGGAAACTTCTCAAAAAGGAATATTAAAATAAAAGGAGGAATAACCGCTAGAGTTCCAGCCAAAAAAGTTTTTATATAGACACTCTTTTTTTCACCTTCTCCTCTTTTTGATATTATTCTAAGCCAAATAATAACCGGAATAACCGCAAGTAAAGTGCTCGCGACAATGGGAAACCAACTAGGCATATATTTTTATGTTATTTCATTGCAGCAGCTTTGGCTTCATCCACAGTTCCCACGCATGGAATAAGCTGTGTAAGGCCTACAACCTGCAAAATATCCATTATGTTTGGACGCGCATTGGCAATAATAATTCCGCCCTTCTTTTCGGAAAGTTTAGTGTACCAATCGGTCAAATAACCAATCGATTTGCTATTCATGTATTCCAGTTTCTCATAATCAAAGATCATGAAAAATGGCAGAGTAGCCTTATTTATAAGCTCGTAGATCTCTTTTGCTTTTTCATCTACGTTGCTTTCGTCCAGCTGCCCGGCAAATCTAACCAGCTTTATTTGCCTGTCTGCCGCTACTCCTGCAATGTCCTCGACTGTGATTGTTATTTGAGCCATATATTAGTTTTGATTAATTTATTTTATATAATTAGTTTAAGACAACGTGCGTTGGATCTAGCGATGCGGCACCCGGAATCGGCTGTGAGAGTGTCGGGTTTTTTAGGTATTTTTTAACCCTTACTCTGTGACCTCCGTTTGGAAGATCCACGAACTCCAATTCGTCTGTCCATGCGGCAACTATTTTTGCCAGTCCCCTACCTCTTATATCTGTAAAAGCATAGTCTGGTTTACTCCTTTCTGCAACAAGATTATGGAGTTCGCCGGATTTTAGTTTGCTTTTTCCGGTGCCTGCGTCTTCAACAAATATTTCAATGCTGTCGCCTGGATTATCCACAAATGTAACTTTGATTTCTTGTTTTGGAAGTGAGCCATGTTCTATCGCGTTATTACATAACTCATCTACCACAGATTGAAATCTGTAGGCCCACTGTTCGGAAAAGTTCGTCATATTTTTTATCATGGCGAGAGTAAAATCACGTATGCCCGACATAAAATATGCGTTTGTCGGAATTATAATTGTGATTTTTACCGGCTCCCCACCCTGTTGTAGGTTTTTATCCATATTCAAAATATTCAACTAATTATACCAGATTTCTTTGAATATGAAAAGACCACCTTAAAGAGCTTATTTATTACCGGGGTTGGTATGTTTAGCTTGATTGCCGCCTTTATGTATTTCTCCAAAAGTTCTTTTTCTCGCTTTTTCTGGTTAATTGGCATCTTTAATTGACGTTTTATGCTTTGAATTTGCTCTGTGGCCTTAAATCTTTTCCCAAGGAGCTTAATGATGCCCCTGTCGATTAACTGGACGTCATTTCTTAGTTTTTGCAAGTGGGCTGAGGTATTCATATAATTGACGAATTATTTATAATAGTTTCTGGTTACCATTATAGGCTTCCAATCTGTTTAAAAAAAGAGTATCATATTCAGATTAAATAAAACAAAAAGTAATGAGAAAAATAAAAATAATTCTTACGGTTTTTGCCACTTTGGTTTTGATGGCGCAAAGCTCGGTTGTGTTTGCTATTAATAATTTGAACACACTTAGTGCGCTGGATACGGTCGCAAATTTTGAGACTGTAATAAAAGCAAATTCCGTTCCTGCGGGCACAAAAGTCATTTTTAATGTGACTAAGCCGGATTTAAAAATGGCGAGCGTTTCGACGTTTGCGGATTCTTCCGGTAACGCCAGTGCAGTTTTTCCGGATACAGAAACTAAATTGGCTGGAACCTATAATGTTAGAACAAATTTAAATCTTGGAGAAACTTCATTCCAAGTTTTTCCTGGAGATTTAAGCAAGTCCAGGTCTTTGCTCTCTGTGAGTAAGGATTTTGCAGCAGCGGATACTGTTGATTTTTCAAAAGTGGAAGTTCATATAGCGGATGAATTTGGAAATCCCCTTTCATCTCATGAAATAAAACTCGTTTCAAATAGAAGCGAAGATAAAATTACCGCAATTGCTCCATACACGGACGATAAAGGTAACGCTACATTTTATGTATCTTCATCTGCCGCTGGAGTTTCGATTTTAATTGCAACAGACGAAAGTGAAGACGTTACATTTGATTCTAGAGCAAAGGTGGTTTTCTTTCGCTCTTCCAAAAGTGTTTATAAAGCAATTGGTGGAGATCCGGATTTGGTTCTTTTGGCAGCGGTAACTCCCGTTGCGCGATTTGAAATAGAAAATATGCCGGCTACGGCAAATGTTAACGGTACAATAAGCTTTACGGTTAAAGCCGTGGATGCTTCTGGCGTTCTTGTGAATTCATACACTGGGCAAATCGTATTTATTCCAACCGATGCTGCCGCTCAATTCCCAAGCCCATATACTTTCCAAGCAAGCGATCAGGGCAGAAAGACATTTGATTTGGGGCTTACATTTAAAACGGCCGGAACTCAAAAACTTTTGGTGCATGAAAAAGATAATGGTTCCATTAAAGGTGAAAAAACGATTGAAGTTTTAAGTGCGCCGGGCGGTGGTGCAGGCCAAGTTCGCATTACAAAGCCGGCAACAGGAACTTATAGTTCAAAAACTCTTGCTATAGAAGGTGAGGTTTCGCCAAATGCCAGAGTTACAATTTTTGATAATGGTCAGCAAATTGCAGAAGTTACGGCAAATTCTTCCGGCAGATTTGCATATACAACTCCGCTTTTAACGGACGGCCAGCATGTTTTCCATGTTGGAAGCAGTGGAGTTCAGTCAACGCCTGTTACGGTAACAATAGACACTACTCCGGCCCAAATTAGCGAGGTTAATATAGAGAAGCAGGAATTGGGTCCTGGAGAAACTACAGGTATTAGCATTCGTTCGGATGCGGACGTTTCTTCAATTCAGGTTACGGTTGGCGATATAATAGTAGATTTAACTGCCGATTCTCAGAATTCAGGGATTTTTAGCGGCGTTTTAACTGCTCCTGCGAACACTGGCGAATATCCAATAAACGCAATCCTTACGGACAAACAAGGTAATGTTGCTCCGGCAAAAGAAGTTGGAAAATTAACAGTAAGTTCGGATTTTACAAATAATAATGCTTCATTTAGTGCGCCAAGCAAGATTCAATCGGTTACTGCTGCTGCGGGAAATGGCAAGGTAAC
>Ga0172379_10001822_pt1 | contig 40638 bp, 46 predicted proteins | sample GrowelOW334metaG_FD_119756 | JGI IMG/M metagenome (GOLD analysis project Ga0172379, IMG submission 119756) | Groundwater microbial communities from an aquifer near a municipal landfill in Southern Ontario, Canada - Groundwater well OW334 metaG | ecosystem: Environmental > Aquatic > Deep... | reverse complement strand
CGTGAATATGCGGCTACCCGCTACGTCTCGCTGGTTCGCGCGCGGCATCCGGTACTGACCGAGGATATCGATGTGGTTCAGCGGGCCCCCAACACCGGTCGGGGCCATTCGGACGATCGTGTCGCGTATGGTCGCACCGATTGGACTCCGTTGCTCCTCCGCGGTCTCGAGTGGTAACCCGAAAACAGAAAATTGAACTCTCATACCATTCGCTCCTCTCCGATTGTTCCACGTGAAATGTCTGTCACTACGGTAGCAACGAAACAGCGCGGGTGTCAACCGCATGGCATACCACAATAAATATGCCCTCCCCATTCTCCCTGAACCTTTCCTGCCCGAAGCGCCACATCGTGGCCTGCCCACAACGCTTCACGTAGTAATGCGGGCGAACAGGCGGGCGGGCGCGCGCTTGTCCGCCGAAGGAGGAAAAGGTCCCAGAGGTCGGAACCGTTGACGTCACAGTATTCTCGTTGTATAACAGATGCAGCTCCGACTCGTATGAGCGGAGATTCACAAACAAAAAAGGAGGCCGTATGGCTTCGGAGAACGAATACGTTATCGGAGAAACAGAGGAAGAGCTTACTGTCAAGGGCGGTCCGAACGACTGGGACATGTGGCTCTGCCTGCGAGGAACATACCGCGATGTGACGTTCTACACCGGTTCCGTTCCGGTACGCATCCCGCCGTTCACGGACAGCGCCACGTTCTTCTCGATCCGGGTTCGCGTGATGGGGGCGCTGGATGGTGTCCTGTACCCCAGGACTGCAGAGGAGTACCGAATCGAGGGCTTCGGGAACAAGGGTGGCCATTTCTTCGTCGCGACGGGGACGTTCAATGTTCAATCACGACACGGAAAGTTCACTTTCAAGAAGATGCATTAGTATCACGAGGGACTTCGGTCCCTCTTTTTATATACCAAAACCGCCCCGACGAGCGAAGCGGCATGGAACGCAAAGGTATTGGGCGTCACTCACGCGCTACGGGAGCGTCGTGAATGTCGCGTCAGTCGTGGTTGCGGTGTTATTCGATGCGTCCTTCGATTCAAGGACGAAGTAGTACGTCGTACTCGCGGTGAGTCCCGAGAGGGCGAGCGTGTGCCCAGTCGTGAACGAGCCGTTCAGTACCGAGAGAGCGGACGCAGTGATGACCGGGGTCGAGGTCGAGTAGTAGACCTTCGAGGTTGCCGCTTCATCCGTGGTCCACCCGACGGTTGCCGTCGAGGACGTAATGCCGGAAGCCGAGACTGCCGAGATGACCGGAGCCGTCGTGTCGGGTATCGCCGTGGTCACGAACGAGCTCTGCGGTGCCGTGGTGCTATTCGCCGAACCATCAGCCGAGGTGACCGTGAAGTAGTAGGTCGTGGTTGCCGAGAGGCCAGTCAGCGTGAACGAGTGGCTTGTGGTGAATGAACCGTTCGTGAGCGCGGGCGAGGAGGTGGTCACGGGCGATGTGGTGCTGTACCGCACCGTGCCGTTCGCATTCTCGTTCGTCGTCCACGCGACGGTCGCGCTCGAGGTGGTGATGCCGGAGACCGAGAGAGCGGAGATGACGGGCGCCGTAGTATCGGCTGCCGCTACGCCAGTCGTAAAGCTCTGCTCGGACGATGTCGCAACGTTCCCCGCTCCTGCAGCCGAACGGACGATGTAGTAGTACGTGGTGTTCGGTGCGAGCCGGGTCAGCGCGACCTTGTGCTGGAGCGTCCGTCCCCACGAGAACCAGCGGCTGAACCATGAACTGTTCTGGTCCACGGCGCGTTTCGCGGTCGCGAGGTTCACGGGCGACGAGGTGCTGTAGAAAACGGTGCCGTTCGCGCGGATGTTCGTGGTCCACGTGATGCGCTCACGCGCCGGTCCGGTCGATGACGCCTGGATGTTCGAGATGACGAGCGTGGTCGAAGAGATCACCGGCCTTCCCCGCTGCTCTTCGTTCTTCCTGCCCTTATCGCCGTCGTTGTCGTCGTCGTGCTTCGCCTGATTGCCTGGCCTCGTTGAACTTGTGGTGGAGCTCGAGAATCGCCAGTTCTCTCCCTGCTTCTTCTCGATACCCTTCGGCAGATCGCGGCCCTTCTCTTCTATCTGCTTTTGAATACCGGGCGGAAGGTTGCCGTTCTGCCAGCTCCCCTCACCTTTTCCTTCGGATTTCCCATTCCCCTTCGCGAACGCAACGCCAACCGAGCTCAAAACCATGAGCCCAACCAATGCAATGGTTACTGTTTTCTTATACATACGGTGTTTATAGTACGTGCCATGCGCCTGTTATGTTCCAGTCGACGACTGGTGCGCTCGGTACACACGAATAACGCCCCAAGCCAGGGCATGTGACACCGCATTTGCTATCTTCGTCGCGCCTTCCGCACCCCCTCGCCTGGTGTTCGCCTGTTCGTGCGAACAGGCGAACACTTGCACCGAGAAAAAAGGGAAGGGATATGCACCCCTATGCGGTAATGAGAGCAACGACCGCCTTGGCCTCCGGGGTCAGTTCTCGGATGATGACGTACGCTGCCCGAAAACCACTCTGCTCCCTCTCGAGTATGCCAACCGTGGAGAGTATACCGAGGTGTTTCGATGTCGTTCGAAACGCAAGGCCGATCTCTTCGGCGACCTCGAACACCGACGCTCCAGGGTTCCGTTTGACGTACTTTATGATTGCGATGCGTCGCTTACTGCCGACCGCCTTGAATAGTTGCTCGAATTCTCGAATGCTCATTTTCTTTTCGTAATACATCGCTCGGCCTTTGTTGGGTGTTCGCCTGTTCGTGCGAACAGGCGAACAGTTCGAATGGAAAGTGGGGGCTAGTAGCCGATGAGGCGGAAGGACCATTCGCGGTTCGGGTATTCCGCCCACCCGTACGGTGCGATGGTGTACGGGTTGAGTTGGTAAAAAAGAACGCTCCGCGATGCGGAGCGTTCCAATACTTGCGAAACATAGGCCTAGAGGCCCTTCGGAATGAATTTCTTGAAAACATCTCCAAGTTTCTCAACAACACCAACCTTCACGTCCTCTTCTTTTACCGGATTCTTCGAGATTATCTTTCGCGGCGGGACGAAAAGATCCTGAGTCGCACTAATCATAAAATCAAGAAATTTTTTCTGCTCCTCCGGATGGTCGCGATTCACATCTTCCCTAAGAAATGACCTATATGCCCCGAGGGAACGAGCGATAACTGACTTGAAGGAGTATTCCTCGAGATACTCCCGCGCCTTCGAGTGCTGCGCGTGGAAGAAGATAGCGGAGTAGACCAGAGGAAGAACGACAGAGAATTCAAGCCACGACCTTGCGGCGAATCCAGCGGCAAGCTCAAAAAACACAAAGAGCGCGAGACCAAGAAGAAGGAGGATGTTCACAAGGAACCAATTCCGCCAAACCTCTTTCGACCTTTCGAGTTCCCTCCTCCGCTCATCAAACACCCGCCAGAGAGAATCCCCAACCACCTCAACCCGCTGCTCCTCTGTCTCTTTTTTCATAAAAAGACAAAACCGGGTTACCCCGGCATGGAAGTCATCTGGCTTTCAGGTCGAGGCAGTGCCCCTGTGACCTTTTTGTTAGTATAGCACCTGGGGATCCCCTAGTCGAGCGTGTTAGAGCCCGTCTTACCTCCGCTTCCTCGGTTTAAATGGGCGCATAAGAACGTTACCGATAGTATCAAGTACCGGAATGAAACCCGAAAGAGTAAAAATAACGAAAAAAACAAAAAGGGCGCGCTTCCAATCAATAAAAAGTATACCCAGAGCTAATATGGGAGCAACGAAATAAACGGCCATTACCCATTTAGGCAGGTCCGGCTCGTTGGGGTCATCGGGGGGTATAGTCCCGTTTTTCTTCGCTCTTGTGAATTCGATGTCAAAGGCAGCTATAGATGATACTAGGAACAAAAGTATCGCTAATACGGAAAATGTTGGCATGTGCTTGGTCTAGGAGCGTTGTTGCCTGCCTAAAACTTTGCAATAAATTGGAGAAGGAAACCGACTACCACAAGCCCAGCTCCGAGTCGGGCAAGCGTGGCGTCTTTTTTCATTCTTCTTGTTGTCCATTTAAACCCACCTTTCGTCTCTCCCCTATCAATAACCGTATCAGTTTCTTCATCGAAACACCCCTCCGATCTGAGCAAGGGCATGCTCAAAACGAGGGCTCCGAGAAAATTTAGACCCAGACCAATGATTTCTATATATCTCATTTTGATAGCGCTCTTCGTTTATTGAGTGCCGACAAATTTCCGCAGGAATTTCGGATTAGGGGAATGAGGGTAAGCGGCAAGAAATACAACTACCAGTAAATCTGTTGCACTGGACATACCACCCCGGTGCTTCTTCTCTGGGGATATAATCAAACCTGTAGAGCCACAAGAAAATTCCTAAAAGAATGAGTATTAGGACCTTAAACCAATTTTCTTTGAGCCAGGGTTTCATGCGCTTTCTCTCCTACTATCTGAGTCCCTTCTGTCTTTTCTGAAATCTATCGCAAACTTTGCGATGATCCACCATACCAACCACAACACAAGCAGGTTCAATACCACCGCCATAGGGGCATCGATAATCACTGTTCTTTCCCACGGAACACAGAACAGCCCAGAACACATTCGGTCTCTCGCCTCAAATAAATACTCAAAACTATGCAACCTTATGGCGTTAGTAACAACAGCGACATAAGAAAAAACAAAGAAAGCATAGAAAACGTTCCTTTTTGTTCTCGACGAAAATTTGAATCTGTAAAGCAAACACCAATGAAAGACGACGAGTGTGGTAATTGCGATTCCAAAGGCTATTAGATTGTTCTCTCCCTCCATGCTTTCGGTATAGCACTAATAGGGCTCTAGTTCCACTCTCCCACAACCCAGGACCTGTGCGTATCGACGGCTTGAGGTTGTGGCCGTGAGAGCTACAATGTAAGCGATGCGTTGGAAATTCTTCAAACTTGCGGTTCTCCTCATTGATCTGTTCTTCCTCGTTGGAGGAATAGTGGGAGAGTTTTTCCCGCCGCCGGCGTACCACGACTGGGGCATCTTCTTCATCGTCAACGGGCTCTTCGCTATAAATATTCTGGCGATTGCGGTGCCGTCCCTGGACAATAAATGGCTTTCGTTCTCTGCTATATGGAAAATGCTCAAGGAAAAGGCGGGCGCGTTGCCGTGGACAATTCTCAAACTCGCGGTCGTTATCCTTAACGCCTCGGGAATTGGATATGCTATATACTCGGAGATTTACTTCTCACTGTCCTTATGGGAAACCACCCTCTTTCTGTGCGCAATCAGCTTCATAAACATCCTTGCAATCGTGGCACCCTCTCCGGCTAAGTGGTTCTCATTCTCCCGGCAGAAAGCGCTTGAGGAAAAGAAGATTGGACCACCTGAGGTAAAATAGCGAATAAGAATCAAAAGCCCTCGATGTCGGGGGCTTTTGGTTTAGAGTGAGCGTAGAATCTCGAGCTCCCTCTCTACTTGAGCGTCGTTTATGTCCTTAAAAATCTGAGGGAACCACTCGGCTGGTGGTGGAAGTAGCCAGGAAAAAAACAACGGGGCGATGACCGAAATAAGAAACGCGAGAAATACCGCACTAATAAAATTGTCGGAAGCTAATTCCTTCCCCTTCCATTTTGGGATGAAATGAAAGGCGAGCACGGTCACTATGATAGCTACAAGAATGTTTCCACTGAGTACGTATGAATTTCGCTGGACCATGCTCTTATTGTGGTAGTATTTCAGCTCTTCAAATGCGCTCTTAAATTGATAACATACAAATCTATGGTCATCATTCGCCGCAATCTCAATATCGCTCCCACTCAAACACCAATCGCGATCTTGGGGTAAGGCGACGATAAAAATTGCGCTTAGCGCCGCCGACAGTAAGTAAAAAACGAACCCTGCTATAAAAAAATATACTATTAGGTGTTTTTTGTTATTGCTATCCATAGATTCGCTTCTCTTATTTGATTTTCCCAATCCCGTTCTTTATGGATTCTGTTTTTGGTCCAATAAATACTGAGATAGCAAAAATGCTTGCGGCAACCGCATCAAATAACTGCCAAGTTCCTCTATCGAGATAAATCGGAAGTATTGGATTAAAGAGAATTGCAATTGCCGCGAAGAGCCACCCCCAACCATTTTTACCCAAATTAAAAGCGGTGTAGGCGATGTACGCGGCCACGAGCGCAACGATCCACCGCGTTAGTTGATAATAGCCGTATGAGTGTGCGCCGAGCGCCCCGAGCAGCATTCCAATCGCAAGGACTTTAAACCAAATTTGTTTGAGCCAGAGTTTCATGCTTTTCAAAGAACATAGATAATCACTGAGATTATTGCCGCTATCCAGCCTATTGGTAACGATCCAATTATTCCAATTAAGAAACCAAGGTCATAGAACCATCCTGTGTTTGGGATCGCATACATCTCAATATCGATAAATAGCCTCAGAATTAGAGTCCACGGCGCGAGCAACCCATGCCACAGGCCAGAGAAGAAACCTGCTTCGTCGTAGGAGTAGTAGCTGCCGTGTTCGGCAAATTGTGCGTTAGCCACACTAGTTAAAGAGATGGCAGCGATAAAAAGCAGCAATGCCTTAAACCAATTTTCCTTGAGCCAGGTTTTCATGTTTATATAACACGCCGTTTCATCCAAATGTGGTTCTTGCCTGCTTGTTTCATTCCCACCTCTGCAGCGACTCATTCCAGGTCATAGACGCTTTATCCACCTGGCCTGCACTAGTCGTTGTGGCTAGCAAACCATTTGCAGTTGCGGTCAGCGTCCTTGTACTGGTGGCTGCTGGCATATACTGGAACCACGCGAGCACTTTTTTGCCATTAATAAAATTCATGGAATGAGTTAATTGAACGTTTGTGTTTTCCTTCCCTTCGCTATTAAAGGTACCCTGATCGTCGGCGGTAATTGTGACCAACATCCCTGGCACTCCAGTCCCATTCTCGAGGTAATCTACGTATACAGAACAATAAACTCCATTTTGATTTGCGCGACAATTATCTACGCGTACGGTTAGCTCCTTTTTGACTTCTTGAATAAGTGGTTGAGGTGAAACGGGTGGTGGATTTGTGTTCTGCCGAATCGTTTGGGTGTTTTGCTGAATCTGCAAAAGAGTTTGTTGAATTTGCGCTTGGGCGCTTAACTGCTGCTGCAAAAGAGCTACCTGCCTTAAAAGGGCATCTAGTTGCTGTTGCGTCGTGCTCGCAACGTAGCTGAGAGTTTTCTGTGGGATGGGCGGCGTGGTGGTTGCGCCTGTCTCTGCGATTGCTTGGTTTTCTGATGCTTGAAGTTGCCCGGACAGCACTAGATTAGCCCTTGTTCTCGTAAGCGGACCGAAGTATCCGGCGGCAGGGACGATTCCCTCTCGTGCTTGGTACTGCCGTACCGCTTGCAGCGTCAGTGAGAAAAAGTTTCCGGTAATGGGACCAGCATATACGCTCTCGGCGGTGAGAAATTCTTGAAGCTTCAATACATCGGAATCGCCTCGGAGACCAAAGTAGAGGTTCCTCTCGAATGTTTGAGCGAAGCAAAACATCGGGAGCAAGAGCAGGGCGCCTCCAAGAACCAATGGTGTTACGAGCCCTCTTTTTCTCATATCTTTGGTATAACACTAATAGCAGGAAACAGGAAGCTGACGATACTGTGAACTGAAAGATGGGGGGTTCTACAATGAAAAGCTAACTAATTTCCATCTGTGCGAGTGCCTGTTTAGCTGCGTATTAATAAACACAACAACCTCATCGTCATTGTTTTCAGGTAACTCAAACACAGCAAAATCAGGTGCGTCTGGGTCCGCTAACTGCAGCTCAACCTTCTTGAGTCCCGCGATGATTTCCCCCAACCTTCCTTCTTCTTTCGCCTGACGCAAACCATCCTCCCACTTCCGGCGGGTTAGGTAGTCCGGGCTCGATTCGTCGGTCTCGAGCATAAAGTACTTCGCGGCGAGATCCACATCCCCCGCCTCGAGTGCCGTGATGAAAAGCTGGAGTGTTTCCTCCGGCGTCTTTCCGCCCCAGGTGTCATTTTTCATCGCCGTCTCGTAGTTCACGATGAACTGCTGGTACGCGAGCGTGCGCTCGCGGGTATCGCGCTCCTGCGCCTCCTCGACGTCCGAGGTGGCATTCCACACCGCGCCGCCTGCGATAGCAACGAGGAGGATGGCCGCCGCACTAATGACGACCCAGAACTTCGCGGACGAGGTTTTCTTTTTCTCCGGCTGGTCGAGAGGGGCTTCCATGACACCTTCAGTATCGACCCGCACCCTGGAGTGTCAAGCACACCCCAATTCCCTGCTCCCCGCCTTCCCCAACAACTGTTCGCCTGTTCGCACGAACAGGCGAACAGTTTCGTGGAATGCTTGCGCGGAGGTGAATGCGAGGGGTAGGATACAAGCAGACATACATTCAAAATCACACACGGAGGGATGGCCATGGACAACGCTGAGTGGACTGAATTCATGGTAACGTTCGACCGCGAGGTCGTTGCCGACCTCATGGACGATTTTGTAGGTGTAGTGCCAGAGCTCGCCGAAAAGACATTCGCCGAATTCTGCAACGGCATACAACCATTCGTCGGCACCGTGAAGGAACGGCTCGCCATCCGCCTTGGTGCTCCTACATTCGATGAGATTAGCGTTGAACGGCGGAATACGGCACTTGAGTTGCTGGCAATGCGAATGAACGAAGTGCTCCCGACCACATGCTTGTACCTCCTCGCTATGTGCGAGGAGAGAAAAGCGGACGGGGCTGTTATCTACAAGTTTGGCGTGATTCTCCGGAGTGAATTCCCGGAGGTAAACGCAGCCAATGACCCCAGCGTCATCCCCTACATCCAGATTACAGGCGAGAAACGCCTGCAAACGAGCGATACTCTTCTCTCTGCGACTGACGCCTTGCCACCTGACCCGGCGCTTGGACAAGCGCTCGCCGAATTCATGGAAGGGCACCTCGTCCCAATTGCAGAGCGATTCCGTCGCCTCATTGCACGCCCGAAGCGCCAGACCATCGAAGCATTCACCGAGCTCACGGTGATCGCATCTGCGATCGGGTATCGGAAATTCTGGGCGTTCGCTGCCGTTTCACCTCTGGGCGCTGAGAATTTCACGAACGACATGGGGAAGTTCCTTGTCGCGATGGTACTGAACCATGCGCTCCCCTTCGATTTTCCTTTCTGTGTCGCGCTCCTCGTGTCGACGAATGGAACATTCCATCAAACCATCGTCATCGAACGGATGCTGAACCGCGACATACCAATGGCCATCGAGGAGGATCGTGTCCCCGCTGTTCAGTCAGGCAACTCGTACATCACCTTTCTCCCGGAGGAGCGGTATGGTGTCCTGAAGGACATACCGCCACCCCTGCTCTCGTGAACAGTCATCACACCACCCCGCTTCGGCGGGGTTTTTGTTCCCCACGCGTTCACCTGTTCGCCTGTTCGCACGAACAGGCGAACAGTTTGTGGGATGCTTGCGCGGGGGGAAATAGCGGGGGTAGGATACAAGCAGACATACATTCAAAATCACACACGGAGGGATGGCTATGACAGACGAAGAAGAAGCCCGGAAACGATTGTACGACGATATCCTTCGAGAATTCGTCGAACGGGTACTCATCGTCGCAAGCGCTCGGCTTTCGGAGGACGTACTCCTTTTGATGCAGCAGCCACGCGACGCGTTCCACAACTACACACTGGAACTCAGCGTGATGGTGAGAACGGGGCTTGATGCGATACTCACCGCGCGCGGCATTGAAGAGATCACTACCAACTTCTGGCTCGCGGCGTACGTACTTACAGGAGAGTACCTGAACGGCGCACTTCCCCGCGGATGTCCATACACATTCGTTGTTTTCGAAGAAACACTACATACTGGCGCTATCAGGTTCATGCTCACGTTCGGGGAACGGTCGATGTTCCCTGAGCTCACTGGAAACACGAACCCACGCACCGTTCCGGTACGCCGCATCGACGACCGAGCCGACCCGAATTCATTCACGCGCACGAACTGACGGAGGACTAATGGAAGCAGCGGAAAGTATCGAACGCATCAAGCAATTCGATGCCGAGGTCCTCGCCCCGCTCACGGAACGGTTCGCAGAGCGTGCGAAACGGAGGGATCTCCCCACGGAAGAATCCTTCGCGCGATTCGTCTTCCCCGTCCTTACGGGAGCGATACAACGGTTCCTTACCGCGTTCGGCGGACCGGACATCGTGAACGCCGACCCGCTCCTTAGTTCGATGGGCATCTTCTTCGTGGCGCGTCGGCTGAACGACGCACTACCGCGTGACTGCCCGTACTGCATCGGCTTCTTTGTGAAACAGGAGGAGGAACTCTACCGGTACCGCGTCTTCGAACGCTCGACAGACTCGGAGCTGAACAGAGCGCTCTCCGAGGGGCACGTTCCTGTTCTCTACCTCACGAACAAGATGCTCATGTTCATGCCGGGACGAACGGGTATCCTCTCTGGGATCCCACCACCTTCGACATCGTGACCAGAAAGCAACACCCCGCATACCATGCGGGGTTTTTGTTCGTGCGTTGACGCACACAGCGGGAGCATATATACATAACCATAGCTCACACATTGACGGACGACAGGAGGGAAGCGATATGCGGAGGATAGACAGAGTCGGCCTCATCGAGGCAGCGACGTGCATGCGCGAGGGCGTCGTGCTCACACAGATATGCGCCGGGATACTCGGCATGTTCCCCGGCCGGTGCGCCGAGAAAGCACATGAACTGTACCAAGGGGCCGAGGAGCTCGCGACACAGGCACGCGCGATGGAAGCACAAGCACTCGCTCCCGATGGGTGCGAGGCACGGTAGATAAAAAAGAGCCCTTGGTCGAATATCGACCAAGGGCATTTTGTTTCTTTCACTGCGGAGTCTGGGACGGCGACTCGCCACTCCACTCCGTTATGGCCATACCCATGCCGTCGATGATCGTGTACCAGACCATAAGTTCGGCACGTATTGTTGCCTCCGACTCCTTGAGGCTCTGCACGCACGCATCGAGTTCAAGGGCCTGCTGGCCGAGGAATGCGCACTCATGCAAATCAGTGGCGTCCACTGCCATCTTCATGAGGCGCTCAACGAGCTCTTTTCCCCTCAGAAGATATGCATCGCGCGCTTCTTCCACTTTCTCCACAACCTTTTCGTGGAGGTACCTTGGGTGCTTGTACTTCTCGCAGGTATCGAGGAAGCGTTCCTTCCGTACCGTGAATTCGTTCATCGGGCACCTCCTTTGGGTGCTTCGTTCGAACCACTCCGTCCGAGCTTCTCGGTCGGCAGGGGTTTCAGGCAGGTAAGGACCAGCATCGTGAGCTCGGAATGCGAGTTGTACAGCATGCCCTCGATGATATCCCACACGTGTTCGGCTCTTTCAGCGGGTGAATCACCAGGAATCACGTTCTCCATGGAACGCGCGAGAAACTCCGCGTCTTTATAGGTTGCCTTTTGCATATACCACCTCAGGTATGTGTGATTGGCGTCTGTGTATGTACTGGAAAGATGATACCATGGATTGACGAACAAGTCAATATACGCGCTCTTCAATGATCCTAAACCGCCTTGCGTTCGGATAAATAAAAAGCCCCAGGGATTGACCTGGGGCACACTATTTCATACTGGAACCACTTAGACCCTCCGGCTCACGATGCCCGCCATCAAGCTATTGAAGATGACGCTCGTTGTGGGAAAGAGAAAGCCCGCAAGTGTTCCGTCCGAGCCAACGAGGGAAATGAAGCTCCCAAGGGCGGTCACGGCGAACATCGTGCGCATCTCCCGTATCGGAGCGCGAACGAGATCGATAGCGATGGGCATGCTGGCCGCGTACATTGCGAGGACCCCCGCAACAACACCATAGACACCCGGCTGCGTCACCCACACGGCAGCTGCGAGGGCAGCACACAGTGCGCAGAACGAGTCACGTTTCGACCACTGCCACCGCCCCCGGATAAAGAGGAAGAGCGAGACCACGGTCGCACCGACCGCGAATCCGAGCGGGAGCCAGAACGGCTTCCCAGCTTTTTCTGTCGCAAAAACGAGGATAACATCTAGAGCGATCCACATAACCCAACTCGAGGGGCTCTGGGGCGGAACGCGACGTATGAATATTCGTATTCCGAACCAGCAAAGGTTCAGACATGCGATGCCACCACCAATGTAGCGAAGCAGCTCGCTGGTATCCATTCATATTCCTTTCGAATGTTCTAGCGAAAGAGTAGCATAATACAGGCATTTTGTCAATGTTCCCCTCCTCCGTCCGTTGACATCGAATGCGGACGGGCGTATACACAAAGCAGCATTTCACAACCACGCCACAAAGAAAGGAGTAGTACGCCATGGGACGTACCTTTCGTCTTGGGACGGTGGTTGCCCGAATTCGGGGAGCTCCGTCCATTATCTGCGCTGTACGCGTCGGAGCGGGCGATAAACCTGCAACGGATGCAACGTTCTGTTTCACGAACCGGTGCGATGATTGCGGATGTTATTACAATAATCCTGATCCAGACAGGTGTCCGTGCGAGGACAACTGCGCCTGCGAGGGCCACTGCTACTGCCATCCACAGTGCAGCGAAAACTGCGGATGCTACCACTACTAGGCCACGCATCGGAGAGTATTCATCACATAGCCCCGCAGCACCACGCTGTGGGGCTTTTTTCCCATTTCATTGACAGTATTCTATGAAAGTAGTAAAAGAATGTCAGGACATTACCACACGAAAGGGACCACTATGAATGTCACCCGGGAGTTATTCATCATCCCGAATGAAGGAAACTTCATTCTTTTCGCCCCACTCAGGAAGGCCTTACTTGAGGTCAATGAAACCACTGTCGCGCTCCTCCAGGAGTGCGAACGGACAGGTACATTCCCCGAAAGCGACGTACGACGCGCTCTGTACGATGCCGGTATCATCTTCGATGGCACCGAGCAGCCACATAACTGGCGACCCACCTCAGGGATCATCGAACCGGATAGCGTTACCCTCTTCCCGACAAGCGACTGCAGTCTCTTCTGCAGGTACTGCTACGCGGGAGCAGGAGAAACGCACTTCTACCTCGCATGGCCCGTTGCGCGAGCCGCAATCGATCTCGTTTTCGAGAATGCGGTGCGACGCCGCGCGAAAAAAGCCTCGGTCGGGTTCCATGGAGGCGGTGAGCCGTTCTATGGACGGGCATGGGAAGTTGTGCAGCGCTCGGTGCTCTATGCCCGCGAACTCTCGAAAAGGCACGGCATCTACGTTTCACTGAGTGCGGCGACAAACGGCGTGCTCTCGCTGAAGAAGCTCGACTGGATCACGAAACACTTCGGGAACTTGAACATCTCATTCGATGGACCGGAGGACATACAAAACCGCCAGCGGCCGCTCAAATCAGGAAAGGGCTCGTTCGACCACGTCATGCGTACCGTTCGACTACTCGAAGAGCGGAAGTTCTCGTACGGCATTCGCGCGACCATCACCAAGGAGAGCGTCGGACGCCTCATCGAGATGGTTGATTTCTTCCGCTCGATCTCAACTCTCACCCAGTACCACTTCGAACCGCTATTCGAATGCGGACGGTGTGCGACCACGGGCGCAGAGGCACCTGACCCGATCGAATTCGCGACCGCAATGGTGGATGCGATGCAGTACGCACGGACACGCGGCATCGAGCTCTACTATTCTGGCGCGAACATTGACCGGACCGTCGATAGCTTCTGCGGTGCGTCGGGGCGCAGCTTCTGCGTTACTCCGCAAGGGAACGTCACCTCGTGTTTCGAGGTGAGCCTTGAGAGCGACCCGCGAGCCGCGCAGTTCTTCTACGGAAAATTCGACACGGATACGAAACGCTTCGTGTTCCAGTCGGAACGCGTGGCGGCACTGCAAAATAGGACCGTGAACAATCTCTCCCACTGCGCCGACTGCCTCATCAAGTATCAGTGCGCGGGCGATTGCCTTGCGAAAGTGCATTCGACCGGCGACATGTTCGATACGAGCAAGAACACCCGCTGTTCTACGAACCACATCCTCAGCCAGTTCAAGATGCGCGAACGGCTCGCAGAGATGAGAACGACCACACCAGCGAGAAAGGAGTGACCTATCATGGAGCGTACCTTTCGTCTTGGGACGGCGGTTGCCCGAATCCGCGGAGCCCCGTCCATCATTCGCGCTGTGCGCATCGGAGCGGGCGACAAGCCCGCAACGGATGCAACATTCTGTTTCACGAACCGGTGCAACGACTGCGGGTGTAATAACGACTGTGGCGCACAGTGTGATTGCAACGACTACTGCATGTGCGAAAATCACTGCGCCTGCGATCCGGAGTGCAGCAGGGACTGCACCTGCTACCATTACGGTGGACCGGGTTAGGCCGGGTGCATGGTGCGACTCATCAGACAACCCCGAGCAAAATCTCGGGGTTTTTATTCGAAAAAAACCCGCAGCATATGCTGCGGGGTATTTCTTATGAGACCTTCTTCACTCGAAAGATCGTCAACTCTCCCTTATCCTCACCAACGCTCACGATCTCAGCAACACCCGAGACGTGGTCCCCGACTTCGTACTCGCACGTATCGCCGGGCTGGAGCTCGTGCCACGGCGCCGGACCCCGACGCAACTCTCTGTTATCGGTACGGCCACACTCGATGAACGCGTCACCAACTTCGCCGTGGTCGAATTCCTGGAACGAGGGGGGTGAGATGCAGAGGAGGATGCGGGGGTTGAATTTCGGGCTTCGTGTCATCGACGTACCCTTTTCCGTCGTGCGAGTTCACGCTTAAGGGCGCCGAGCGTACAGAAACACCACCTATCGCCCCAAACTCGGGCGCCTCGATAACGAAATCCGAGTATCTCCGTGTCCTTCGCGCCCTGAAAACACCTCGCACGCTCTGGCGGCGGATTCTTCGTGAGCGAGAGTACTGTGCACCGTTTCAGAATGATGGGATCGCCGAACGCAAGGTCAACAACAGCACCTACCCGCCTCAATGAGCGCGGCTGCTTCCCGCCCCCGCAAATCCCAGCACAAAGGCTCCGAAACCGCGTATCTGGCCTCGGCAGTTTCCGTTCAGAAACGAGAATGGCGAAACGCACCGCACTTCTCGCTGATGAGATTCCATATCCGTACAGCCGTTTCCGCTTTCGCATCGCTCCCTCCTTTTTTATTCTTCGTCGTGATAATTCCGATGACTTCCACCATGATGACGGCTGATACAGTCCGGGCAATGCGTCGTCCCGGAAATGGCGTCAAATTTACCCGGCGTATCGTTCGCGCCGATGGTGTGGGCGAGGCATACAACCCTTCCACAGTCGCTACAGCGCCCGTTGATGGAGTGGTTGGTAAGACCAGCACGACTGATGGCTCCGCAGATATAGCAGGGAGCCTCAACACCATAGCCTTCAAGGGGACTCATGTATTTTTCCTCCATATTGAACGTGAAATGACTACCTCTGTAATACAACTCGTAGCGCAAAATGTCAAAATCCCCTCCGTACGGAGGGGATTTTGTGAACGGAATCTAAACGCTATCGCTTCACCTCGATCTTCGGCTTAATGAGCCAGAAGTAGATGACCGCGAACTCGAGGACCGCGATGAGGCCGAGCACGTACGTGGTGGTTGAACCTCCGCACGTACTCCGCTCCGCCGCATCCGTCACGACGGGGGTCGGTTGCACGTTCCCTGCTGTGGGGACCGGCGCATCGGCCCCGGCGCTGTAGAGGCGGATAGCCCCCGTTCCGCCCGGCTTCAGACACTGCCGCGCATTCGGGATTTTCGTGGTGTACGTTCCTGCCGGCATCGTCCGGTTCAACGCGAAGTCCGCGTTGCACCAGCTCTGCTGGTACGGGTCGCACGAACCGCGGACCGCCGTGAAGGTCGCGAAGGGCTGCCCGTCCCTCGTGACCGTGACCGGGAGCTCCGTCTCCCCCGTATTCCAGCGATACCACACCTCGAACGTGGTCACCGCGATATCCGCGGGGAGCGTCCACGTCGACGTATCCGTGAGCGCACACGCACCGATGTACCTATCCGTCGAATCGAACACGAGCGTATCGGCAGCGAGAACGACCTGCCCGCTGACGAGCACACCAACGAACGCAAGGGTCACCAGCACCTTCTTCATATGATCATGAACACAATTAAATTACATGGTACGACGATACTCCCATTATCGCTCCGAAAATCGGGGAATTGCAAATAAAAAAGACCCCCGCGGTGCGGGGGCATAAACTTACTCAATCCTCAGGATTGAGACGGTCGTCATTCCGTCGTCGGTCTTCCCGACCTTCTCCACCTCTGCGGTGCTGGTCGCGGTTTTGCCGCCGGTCATGGCTGCACTGCAACGGTCACCCACATGGAGGTGGCTCTTCGCATCGACACTCACCTCAATGGGCATCCTTCGCATGAACCGGGCATACCTGTCGGGGGGGATCTCGATGTGTAGGTCCCTTCTGAATCGTCCGCCTGTTGTCATTTCTTCACCTTTTTGAATACGAGTATTGTGAAATCATTGAGGAGCAGCTCTTCCCGCCCCTGCAATTGTTTCAGGACGATGACCGCAGGGATCGGCGGCCGCGTGCCTTGCGTGAGCATGACCCGATCTCCGACCACGTGCATATTCCCCTCGTTATCGTACGAAGGATATGCCTTCGCGCAGTACCCGTACGTATTGAGAAGCGTTGCAGCATGCAAGTCGACGGCAACCGTCAAAAAGCGCGAGAAGTCGCTCGGAACGCTCCGCGGACGGCTCAGTTTGAATTTCTTACGTAGCGCTTTCCTGCTCATTGCGCCCTCCTATGTGTGTCGAGTGGTAGTTGCTCCTTACGTCATACCGTTTCCAGGAAAGGAAGTCAATCCACGAAAAGTAGCTACGCTACCTCGTGGCAAGTCACGAAAAATGCCTGCGGTATCTCGTGGCGGGTCACAAAAAGCTCCCTTTCGGGAGCTTGGTAGGCCAGCGAGAAAAACTACCGCTGCTTTTTCTCCTTCTCGGAAACGAGGAGCAGGGTCTTGATGACCGTGTCGGGGTTCAGGGACATCGACTGGATACCGAGACCAACGAGGAATTCCGCGAAGTCGGGGTAGTCGGATGGCGCCTGACCACAGATACCGATGTACTTCTTCTTCGCATTGCACTTCTTCACAATATCCGTGATGAGTATCTCCACCGCAGCGTTATGTTCGTTCGCAATGTGCGTCACGATACCCGAATCACGGTCGAGACCGAGCGTGAGCTGGGTAAGGTCGTTCGAACCGATGGACATGCCATCGAAGATGTCGAGGAACTTGTCGGCGAGAAGAATGTTCGAGGGTATCTCGCACATCACATAGATTCGGAGCGTCTCGTCCGTCGTGCGGTCGAGGCCATGTTCGGCCATCACTTTCACCACCTTCGCGCCCTCCTCTGGCGTGCGGCAGAACGGGACCATCGGGATGACGTTCGTGAGGCCAAAGTCCTCGCGCACTTTCTTCAGTGCCTTTATCTCGAGGCCAAACGCATCGGCGAACTTCGGGTCGTAGTAGCGCGACGCACCCCGCCAGCCGATCATCGGGTTCTCCTCGTGCGGCTCGTACCGCTCCCCGCCCAGGAGCTTCACGTACTCGTTCGTCTTGAAATCGGAGAGGCGGATGATGACATCGTACGGATGGAACGCTGCGGCGATCTTCCCGATACCTTCCGCGAGCTCGTCCACGTAGTACCGCGCCTTGTCGTCGTACCCTTCCGTGAGTCGGTCGATCTCCGCGACGAGTCGTCGCGCCTTCGGGTCCTTCTTCAGGTTCGGATAGTCGATGAGCGCCTTCGGGTGGATACGGATGTGCGAGGCAATAATAAACTCAAGCCGGCCGAGCCCAACGCCCTTCGCGGGCAGGAAATGCATCTTGAACGCTTCGTCCGGCGAGCCGATGTTCACCATGATCTTCGTCCGTGTTTCGGGCATCGAATCCAACCGATGCTCGATCGTATCGAATGGGATGATGCCCTTGTAGACCTTCCCGACCTCGCCCGATGCACAGTCGACGGTCACATCCACGCCATTCTTCAGCACTTTCGTGGCTACCTCCGACCCCACGATGCAGGGAATGCCGAGCTCACGGGAAACGATAGCGGCATGCGAGGTGCGCCCGCCCTTATCCGTGACGATTGCTGAGGCGATCTTCATGATGGGTTCCCAATCGGGGTCCGTGATCTCGGTAACGAGCACCTCCCCTTCCTTGAACTCGCCGATCTTTTTCGCATCCTTGATGACCCGCACGCTGCCCGCGCCGATCTTCGCACCGACCGCAATACCCTCGACGAGCGGGGCACTTGTCGTCGTTCCCGCCTTCAGGTGATACTCACGGTAGATATTCTTGTCGCGGAGCGCTTGCACCGTTTCCGGGCGCGCTTGCACGATGAACAGCTCATTCGTCTTGCCGTCCTTCGCCCACTCGATATCCATCGGTTGGTACCGGTTGTGCTTCTTCGAGAAGTACTTCTCGATATGGAGCGCCCACTGCGCAAGGGTGAGCACCTCGTCCTCCGTGATGCAGAACATCGCGTGCTCCTTCGGCGAGACGGTCACCTTCTTCACGCCACCGCCTGTGAGGTCGTGCTTCATCGGCTTCTTCGGGTCGCCATAGATGAGCTTCACCTTCTTGTCGCCCAAGTTCTGCTCGATGATGGGACGGTGCCCTTGCTCGAGCCCCGGCTTCCACACCACGAACTCATCCGGCACCACAATGCCCTGCACGATGTACTCCCCGAGGCCATAAATGCCGTTGATGACGATGACCTTATCGAACCCGGATTCGGTATCAATGGTGAACATGACACCGGAGGACGCGAGGTCCGAACGGACCATCTTCTGAACGCCCACCGAGAGCGCGACATCGAAGTGGGAGAACCCTTTGTCGGTACGGTAGCTGATGGCGCGATCCGTGAAGAGCGAGGCGATGCAGCGCTTCGTTGCGATAAGGAGATCGTTCACGCCCCGGATATTCAGATAGGTCTCCTGCTGGCCGGCGAATGATGCCCCCGGCAGGTCCTCCGCGGTCGCGGATGAACGGACTGCAACATCTGCATTCTTCCCGTAGAGCTTTTCGAGCTCCATGTATGCCTTCGTGATGACCTCATCGAGCTCCCGCGGGAGCTTTGCCGCAAGAATAGCCTCGCGCACTGCCTTCCCTCGCGCTTGCAGGTTCTTCAAATTCTTCGTGTTCAGGTCGGCCAGGATGCGCTTCACTTCCGCCTCAAGGCCGGTCTGTGAAAAGAAGGCGCGGTACGCGGTCGCGGTGAGTGCGAACCCGTTCGGAATGCGGACACCGAGCGGCGCAAGGTTCGCGTACATCTCGCCGAGAGCGGCATTCTTCCCGCCGACGAGCGGAACATCTTCGATGCGAAGGTCCTGGAACCAAATGACGAGTGCCTTCTTTTTCTCTTCTGGTGTCATATGTGGATTAAAAATTGCCCTCACTGTTTCATGGCGATGACGAGATCCGAGACGTTCGAACCCGTGTTCCCCGTCTCAAGGTAGTCGCCTACGGCCATAAAGAAGTGGTAGGAGGCGTTCTCGGAGAGGTCGCGGTCGATGTCCTCGTTCACGATCTTCGCACGCTTCATCGTCAGTATATCACAGAGCGCGCCTGCATGGTCCGTGTTGTCGCGGCCATCGGATGCGAACGCGAGGAGAAGTTCGTTATCGCGGATGAACCGCGCGGCGGAGAGCGCGAGCTCCTGGCTCCGCCCACCCTTGCCGTCGTGCACCACCGTGACCGTGCTCTCCCCGCCGTAGAGGAGCACCGCGTGCGGTCGTTCCCGCTCGAGGTCCGCGACGATGCGCTTCCCCAGATCGCGCGCCTCTCCGGTGAATGCCGCGTCACGAATGGCGCACCGCCACCCGAGGCGCTCCGCCTCATCCTGCATCGCCGTAAGTGCGGTCTTGTTCGAAACAATGAGAACGTTCTTCACCCGCTCGAAGTACTTGTCGTCCTTCGGGGTCTCGATGAAGTCCCCGATCTCGCACGCACACCGCGCCTGGACCGAGTATTTCGAGAGCACACGCATCGCGTCCTCGACGGTCGTCGTATCCTTCACGGTCGGCCCGGACGATACGAACTCGATGCGGTCCCCGGGAACATCGGACATGATGAGCGAGACCACACGTGCCGGGTAGGCGTGCTGGGCAAGGAAACCACCACGCGCCTGCGAAAGGTGCTTCCGAATGGTGTTCAATTCGATGATGTCCGCCCCAGCCCTGAAGAGCTCCTTCACGACCTTCGTCTCGGTATCGATACCACCGCTCTTCTCGGGCATGCAAAGGAGCGTGGAACCACCTCCCGAAATGACCGCGAGGACGAGGTCGCCCTCCTCCGCTTCCTTCAATGTCCGCACCAACTCCCGGGTCGCGAGCGCATTGCGTTGGGTCGGGAAGGGGTGGTCGCCGACAAACCGTTTTATGCGCCCTACGGTCCCGTCCTCGATATCGATGACAACGCCTCCCGAGATACGGTCGCCGAGGATGTCCTCAAGGGTATCGACCGCCCGGCGAGCGCACTTTCCAACGCCAACCACAATGATGCGCTTCACGCCCGCGAGTGAGATGTCCTCTCCGTCAACACGGAGCACTTCGCCGTTCAACACGACGTTCTTTCGAATGACGGTCGGGGTATCGATAGCGGCATACCCCGCTTCTGCGATCGTGAGTGCAGCCCGCCGAAGGTCGGTCGTTGCAAGTGCGTTGAAGTTCCGTATCTTTCCCATGCATTCATCTTAGCAGAAAGGCAAAACCACCGAAATTATTCCGGTGGTTTTTTGTTCTACTTTCCTCTGCAATGACGCCACGGATCTTCGCCCGCGAGAATGCGCGGGAGAGTCTCCCGAACATCTTCTTTCTGGCAGGAAAAACAGCCAAGATCATAGTATCCCTTCGACCACGATCCACCTGTCGTCGAGACGAGATCGATGTTCGGATTCAATTCCCTTGCTCCCCGAGCGATCGCGAGACCCTCGCCGCCGCAGCAAAGCTTATCATCAACAAAGAGAACGTCCGGCTGGGTCTTCCGAACCGCTTCCATGCCCGCATTAACCGAAAGGCATTCGGCAACGTAGACATCCGGCAAGTTCAGTGCCCGAATTTCCTGACAAAACGATTCAGAGTCATCCACAACGAGGATGATCATAAATCCTCCAATGGTTATTATTTACTGTTTAGACAGTAACACATTATACTTGGAAAGTCAATATCAGTTCGTATCGAAGCGGCTTTTTGGGCCCTATCAGACAACCTCCGCTTGGTAGCACTCTTCGCAATAGACCACTTCCTTCCGGTTGGGTGAGTAACTCGTTTCGAACTCGTTCTCACACTTCCCCTCCCCATGGTGATGCACTCCAGTATTCTGGTAGATGCCACCTGATGAATGGGCGCCTTCACACTGGCACGTGCGGTGCCAGAGCTTTATTGGATTCTTCTTTTTTAATCGTTCGAACATCCTACAGCTTGGACAGAGCCTTGGGAGCGGCAGATTCTTCTTTCGATAAAAAGCCAACTCTTGCGGAACGAGGCGAAAAATCCCGGAACACCGTTCTCCACATTGCCCGGCATGGCTACACTCGATGATCCCATCAAGAATAGAATCGGGCACATCACTAATATTGTCGGGCACGCTTATGGCTTTCGCTTCTCCTTCGTGAGAACCTCTCGCTGGCTCCTCTCCCCAACGGTACCCTCTTCTCTCTGCCTCACCCTTCGAATAATCGAAAAATTCCTGTGCGTCTGATTGATTGAAGGCAAAAGGAGAGAGCTCTGGAGGGAAGAATTCGCCATACCGATACTCCCTGCCCATGGAATCAACATAGGGCATAGCGTTCATATGCTCGATAATCCTTGGAATGAGCGCATCATACTCTTCTTTCGAGTACTGTTTATTCAAAACGCAGTACTTCTTGTTGCGTAACGAAACGCACCCGAACAGGTGGGCATTCGTATAGCATTCCGCTGAGTACCGGATATCGAACGATTCCTGTATGCGACTCGAGAAAAGGACATTCTGGCAATTCGGCCCTACGCCGAGAGCTTCATAGAGGGACTCTGACTTTGCGCCACCTGCCACAACGTCGTAGCTGTCTTTTATATCAAAACCACCAGTAACTAGGTATTTGCAGTTCTCCGCGCCACTTTTTATCTCGAAACAGTGGAAACAATTCCGTGCGTTCTCGATAACGTCACCGGTGACATTCTCGGTCTTCGTAACGAATGCGAACTTCCGAGGGAACTTTAGTTTGAATTCCTCGAATCGGTTCTTCAGGCCCTCAAGTGATCGGTATGAACCGACCGTAAGGTCACCAACAGCAACCTGGTATTCCTCCTTCGTGAAGGGCTTATTGAAAATGTAATATGACTTGTTCCGAAGACTCACGCACCCAAAACAGTTCGAACAATTTCGGCAATCGAATAAGAACGTGGAATCTATGCAGTCGTCGCAGAAGGAGCAGAAGTTCACATTAAACGAACGGTTGCATTGAAAACCTTCGTAGACGGAGTCGCAGCCAATCACCATGTAGCTATCGAAACAGTCCTTGCACGCGACCGGCGTATCGGAGTAGAAGCAACGCTCGGAGCGGTAGCCGCCGACACACATGTAACAATCTTTTGATTCAACTGCTGATTGGCAGTAGTCGCAATTCACGGAATTGACCGTATTCAAGTCTCGTACTGGCACCTGCTCCAGCAGCTGATTGAACTGTTCAAGGAAGGGGCGAGAAAAATCGTACTCACAACCAAAAGTGGTTGGGTCCCACTTGTCAGACCACCAGTACTCCTTGTCGTAAACCACACGCTTCGCATTCGGATGGTATTTCGCCACGAGCACCTCGGAGTGCCCTGGCGCTTGGCATGGCCTTTTGAACAAACTACGGGAGTTCAGCCACAAAAGACGCCGGATCGTCCGACATTCCGGACACCAGGTTGGTGGCGGCACATCGATCTTCTTGTAGAAATCAAAATCCCCGGGTTCGATGATGAAGGAGCCGCGACAATTCTGGCAGGTCTTCGTTTCGTTCGTCATACAACCTCTGCTTGGTAGCACTCTTCGCAATAGACCACTTCCTTCCGGTTGGGGGCGTAGGTGGTCCGGATGTTCTTTCCGCAGTGCGCGCAGGTACGGTCGAAAACCGTGAGTGGCCCGCGTTTCGCTACACGGGCGCGGTGGCGACAGTTGAAACACGAGCGCGGGAGCGGGAGAACTTCGCGGCGGTAGAAACCAAGCTCCGCAGGCGTTATGCGATAATTCCTGTCGCAGGAAACACAGGAGAGCACTTCGTTCACGATCGAATCGGGGACATCCGTGATGTTATCGGGCACCTCCTCCGGCTTCAGCGTCTCCTTGCCCTTCGTGAGCTGGATATCGTCCTCCCAGCGGAACCCCAGTGCTTCGACCTCTTCTTTCGAGCGCGGGAAGTTGTCCTGCGCGAGCGTCTCGTTGTACGCGTAGGGCGAGAGCGCCGGCGGAAGAAACGAACCGTACGCACCTGATGCGGTGAGCTCCGCGATGATAGCCGTCCGGAGACGCTCGTACTCCTCTTTCGGATACCGCACATTCAGAATGGCGTACTGCCCATGCTTTAGGCCCGCACATCCGAAACACTCCGAACTTCCGCTCACGCAGTAGCTCAACTGAACGTCCCGCGAGGATTCGACCCAGTACGAGCCGATGACCCGCTGGGAGCCGCCCCCGACCCCGACGCACTCGTAGAGGAGCTCGGAATCGATGCCGAACCCAGTAATATCCTGGGAGTCCTTCACCTTGATGACCGAGAATGCTTCCGTACAATTCTCGGAATCAGTCGCCTCGAAACAGTTCTTCATCCCCTTCGACTGGAAAAGGTAATCCCCAACGCAGTCGACCGCTTTTATGTTGCTGTTCTCGCGATGCGGGAATTGGAGCGCGAACGCATCGAAGCGCTTTGCTGCAGCGACGAGCTTCGCATAGCTCCCCCGTATCTCGCCCACACGCCGCTCCCATTCCTCCTTCTCGAGCGGCTCATTGAAGAAGTAGTACGACTTGTTCCGTAGGTTCACGCACCCGAAACAATTCTGGAGGCCGCTCGCGTTCTCGATGAACATCGAGTCGATGCACGCCGTTGCGTTCTTCGCGAAATGGACGCCGGTCGATTTCACGGCGTTCACGCATTCGTAGCACCGTTCCAGGCCCTGCCCGAAGTAGACATCGAGCGTCTCACGCGAGTACCGCAACCCCCGCGAGTACATCGAATTCTCACAATCAGTGGCATTGAAGAGGAGGTAGCAGTCCTTATGGAGTCCCGCGTAGTTCACGTACTCGCTCCGTACGCTCGGCCGCCGCTGATCGGCAAAGAGCGTCATCTTGGGGACCGCACGGAAAAGCTCGCCGAGCTGGTCCATGAATGGCCGCGCGGGGTCGTACGGAACGCCGTACGTGTACGCATCCCACTGATCGGAGTTGTAGCACGACTCGCAGTAGATGGTGTATGGAGACTTCGGATTGTACATCGACACAACGGACTTTTTGCAGAGCGCACACGTCCGTGTGTAGAGCGTTGTTTCGTTCCGGAACTGGAGTCGACGCAAGAGCCTGCACTGCGGGCACCACGTCGGTGCCGGCACCTGCATCTTTGCGTAGAAGGTGAAATCATCCGGCTCGATGACGAACGAGCCCCGACAATTTTGACAAACCTTTGTTTCTTTGTTCATGGTCATACTGTCGATGCTATGACGCGTCATAGCATACCCTGTTAGACGACCTCGGCCTGGTAGCACTCTTCGCAATATATGATCTCGGGTCGGTCCGGGGCGTAGGAGGTCTCAAACTCGACGGGGCATGGAGCGTTCCCGTGAGTGTGGGCTGCGGTGTTCTGGTAGGCACCATTCTTGGACTTCACGCCAGCGCATTGGCAGGAACGATTCGAAAGCTGTACGGGATTGCGTTGTTTGATGCGTTCTGCCCACCGACAATTCGGACATCGGCGTGGAAGCGGAATGCCGAGCCGGCGGTAGAACATTAGTTCCTGCGGAACGATGCGGAATACGCTCGTACATCCATGGTTGCATGTGCCCCCATGCCCACAACCCAAGGTCTCCGAAAGGATAGCGTCAGTTACCTCGGTGATCGTATCGGGAACCTTCTCAAGAGCAAATGTTGCCTGATACGTCCGGCGCTCCGGCTCTCCCCACCAGTATCCGTCGCCCATCACATCCTCCTGCGTCCGCGGAAAGTACTCCATCGCGACAGTTTTGTTATACGGAACTGGCGCAAGTTCGCCCGGCAAAAATTCGCCGTAGCGGTATTCTCTGCCTTTCTTATCGACGTATGGCATTTCATCCATATGTTTTTTTATGCGAGGCAGGAGTTCCTTATACTCCGCTTCGGAGTATCTCTTGTTAAGAATGCAATACTGCTGCTTATTTAAGCCAACGCACCCGAAAAGGTTCGATGAGCTGTTGCAGTTCCACGAGTATTCGATGTCGCTGCAATTTGTGTACACATGGTAGCAGAATTTTATCCGAGACGAGTCCCCGCCCGCGAGGGCGCTTTCGTACACAAGCTCGCTATTATTCCCATGACGGTAGTGGTCGTACGAATCGCGCGTTGGACGCACGTAGAGGCCATGTGAGTACTTGATATTTTCGCCCCCGTCGACCTGGAAACTATATCGAACGTTCTTCGAGTTCGTAATGTACTCGCCAACACAGTTCGAGTTCTTATAACTCCGAGCGTAACGCAAGGGATACCGCAGCCAGAAGTCAGCCACGCGCGCCTTCAGCGCCTCGCGTTTTGCGTACGATTGGACGCCGAGGTCGCGGACGCGCTCTGTATATTCTTCTTTGGAGTACGGCTCATTCCAAATGCAGTAGGACCTTCCACGAAGATCGGCGCACCCGAAGCAATTCGAGCAATTTACACAGTCACGGCAAAAGACGATATCGTGCGAGTCCTCGCAGTACGACGAGTAGAGCGCATTGTAGCACCGGATATTGAAAAAGCATTCGTAGGAAAGCTCTGAATCGGTGAGAAAAGAAACATCCTGCGAATCTTTTACCCGAACGCTGTTCTCCATGAACGCACAATTCTCGCTGAACGATGACCCGAACACGAGATAGCATTCTTTGATCGAGGTAGCGTTGTTCGAGTAATCGCTGTTTACGAGCGCCACAATACCGCGGCTCGGTACCGGAGCGCGAGCCATAAGCTCGCGGTACTGTACGACGAATGGTTTCGAAAAATCGTAGTCGAGTCCAGACGCGTTCTGGTCCCACCCATCCGCGAGCCACTCCTCGCGATCCCAAATTGTGAGCGGCGCCTCGCTGGGATACATCGAGAATATCTCTTTGCCGCTTTTCTTACTTTTCACGCGGAAGAGGTACCTCTCGTTATGCCAGAGCATCCGACGTTGGAGCCTGCACTGCGGGCACCACGTCGGTGCCGGCACCTGCATCTTCGCGTAGAATGTGAAGTCATCCGGCTCGATGACGAACGCAACCTTACAGTTCTGACAGGTTTTTGTTTCTGATTGCATATCCTAATTCCTAGCTCCTAAATCCTAGCGACTAACCTTATACGACCTCCGCTTGGTAGCACTGTTCGCAGTAGACGATGTCCTTGCGATCGGGGGCATAGCACGTTTCGAACTGATTCGAACACGCCGCTTCCCCATGGTGGTGAATACCCGCGTTCGTGTAGGCACCGTCGCTCGATATCTTCCCTCCGCACCCACATTGACGAGGGTAGACCTGGAGTTTACTGCGCTGGGAGAGCCGTTCGTAGTGACGGCAGATCGGACAGAGGCGCGGTACTGGGAGTCCATGGCGACGGTAGAACTGCAGTTCCTGCGGGGTCACCTTGAACGCCCCGGGGCACTGGTGCATGCACGTTCCACCGTGCGCACACCGGATAACGGCGGAAAGGATACTATCGTCGGTCTCGGCAATGGTCGCAGGGAGCGCCGCAGTTTCGAGCGTCACCTCGTAGGACCTACTCTCGACGGGTCGCCAACGGAGTCCCTTCGCTTCCGCGTCCGCCTGCGAGCGGGGGAAGTAATCGAACGCAATGGTCTCATTGAACGCCCACGGCGAGAATTCGGGCGGGAAAAACTCACCGTACCGGTAGGTCCGTCCTTTTGCATCGACGTACGGGACATCCATCATGTGCTTCCGTATCTTCGGAACAAGCGCCTCGTACTCCTCTTTCGAGTACTCTTTGTTCAAGATGCAGTACTGCTTCTTCCGTATACCAACGCAACCAAAGAGGTCGGATGAACCGCTACAGAGGACCGAGTACTCGATATTGCGGACGTCCTCCTGAACGAAGAGGCAGAACCGGATATTGTACGTACCGATACCACACGCCACCGCCTCGTACGCAAGCTGGTTGTTGTCACCCCAGATGGAGAAATCATAGCAATCCTTGCTCCCCGGCAATTCCTGCATGTACTGGGAGTAGCGGATATTTTCGCCGTCGCGAATAAGGAAGGACTGGCGAACGTTCTTCGAGTGGTCGATGTAGTTGCCGCTCACGTTCGTATTGTGGAGCCCTTCGAGGTACCGATTCGGGAACCGCATCCAGAACGCCGCCGCCTCCGCACGGATACGGGCGAGGTTCTCGAAGCGACGCCATTCGAACGCCGCTACATGCTTTTCGTACTCCTCCTTCGAGTACGGGACATTCAAAATGTAGTACTGCTTGTTCCGTAATCCGACGCACCCGAAACAACTCGAACATCCGGCGCAGTTCTTGCAGAATGCGATATCGAAGCTGTTCTCACAATTCGAGGAGTAGAAGGCACGCGTGCACCCCGTGAGCCAGAAACTCTCGTAGCAATCCTCGCACTTCGCCATGTGCGACACATCCACGCAGTCCCGGCACTGCGTGATGCCGTTGCCGTACATGCACTCCTCGGAATTGTTCCCGTTGAACGTGAGGTAGCAGCGCTTCGGGTTCGTGAAGTGGTTCGCAAACTCCGTCTCGACGGCATTCACGAGATTCAAGTTCTTCAAGGGGACGCGCCGCCATAGATCGCGTACCTGTTCGAAGAATGGACGTGAAAAATCGACGTCGACACCATACGTGGTCGCGTCCCATGCATCCGAGAGCCATACGTCCTTCTCGTACACCTGCACCGGGAGTTCCGGTGGGTACATCGAGAATATCTCCTTACCCGAGGACCCGCACGTTCGTTTGTAGAGGTTGCGCTCGTTCCGGAACTGGAACCGCCGTTCAACACGACAAAGCCAACAAAACGTCGGTAATGGCACGTTGATCTTCTCGTAGAACGCGAGGTCGTCGCTATCGACGATGAAATCACCCCCGCATCCCTGGCACACCCGTGTTTCCGAATTCATGTTGTATTAAATATCACACAACCTCTGCATTGTAACAAGACTCACTCTTCGACTGGCTCAGGGTGAAAATTGTTTTAGACAACTTCCGCATTGTAACAATTTTCACAGTAGACGGTCTCCTTTCTCTCGGGAGCATAGGAGGTCTCGAACTCGTTGGGGCAGGGCTTCTCCCCATGAGCGTGGGTGGTCGTATTCTTGTGTCCGGTCATCTGTCCTTTGTCATGAGTCGTCTGTACTCCGCACATGCAGGTACGGTGCCAGAGCTTCAGAGGGTTCCGCTGCTTCAGGCGTTCATAGTGACGACAGTTGGGGCAGAGTCGTGGAAGAGGGAGGTTCATTCTGCGATAGAAGGAGAGCTCCTCGGGGATGATCTTGAAGGCGGTGGTGCATTGATGGGAGCATGTACCTGCATGGGAGCAGCCGATGACCTCCTGGAGGATTGAGTCATCGATGTCCTTGATGTGGTCAGGGAGGGAATCGGGTTGCTTTGTGACCTTGTATTCCTTGGTATCGGGGTCTCTCCAGCGGAAACCCTGCTTTGTGGCCTCGTCTTTCGTCAGGGGGAAGTATTCTTGTGCAATGGTCTCGTTGTATGCAAAGGGAGAGAGTTCTGGGGGGAAGAACTCACCATATCTGTATTCCCTGCCCTTAGAATCTATGTATGGCATATCATCCATGTGCTTCTTGATACGAGGGATGAGTGCTTCGTATTCTTCTTTGGTGTACTGGGTGTTGAGGATGCAGTATTGCTTGTTCCGGAGGCCGACGCAGGCGAAGAGATTCGCGGAGTTCGAGCACCAGTCGGTATACTGCGATTCCCGCAATGTATCGGCGCTCGCAAAGAACGCAATGCGGGACGAACCCTTTCCACCAAGTATCCCGTCATATACCAACTCACTCCCTTCCCCGCAACTGTACACGCGGTTGATGTCCTTGGTCTTCAGCGCGCGAATAGCCCAAGACACGTCTTCTGCTTCGTATACACTAAATGAGTTCTTTGCATTCTTACAATTCAGAATGTAGTCACCGGTGCAGTTTGCCACCTTTGCAACGTCAGCATATTTGTGGACGCAATTGGTCATGAGGCTGGAAAGATCGTGGATAAGGTTCACGCGAACATTCGCGCTCCCAAAATCAACGCCACTGATTGCCTTCTCATATTCTTCCTTGGTGAATTGCTCGCCGCGAAAAATATACTGCCCATTCCGAAGGTTCGCTGACATGAAGCAGTTCTGACAATTCACACAATCATAGAGATACCCGGAATCAGCGCAGTCGCGACAATTCACGACAAACTGACACTTGTAGCAGCGATCCGAGTTGAATCCTTCGTACAGCAGCTCGGAATTCTTTGACATTAGAGAGTCAACGGTGTCCTTGCACCAATCGACGATATTCGAGTAGTAGATATTCTCGCCAGTTGAAATGCCATATGCCAAGTATGCGTTTTTCGTATTCCTCGTATAATTTGCGAACTCGCAATTCACGCTTGTTCCGTACTGCAGTATCGCGACGCGCGGGAACGCATTCACGAGAACATGAAACTGCTCAAAGAACGACCTCGTAAAATCATAGGGAGACCCATACTGCATTGGATCCCACGCGTCCGAGAGGAAGCACCCATGACAGTACACGGGAAATGGCGCTCCATTCGCGGGATACATCGACATCGTTTTCTTCCCACAGAGATTGCACTGCCCCCAATAAAGCGTCTTCTCGTTCCGCCAAAGCATCTTTTGCGCAAACCCACACTGCGGGCACCACGTGGGCGGCGGCACCTGCATCTTCTCGTAGAAGCCAAAATCCTCCGCCGTAATAGCGAAGGATTGGTGGCAATTTTTGCAGGTCTTCGTTTGTGGTTCAGTCATTGGAACGGAGGGCGGTGCTATGACGCGTCATAGCACCGTTTCGCAGGCTACTCGGTGGTGGATGGGGCAGGGCAACCGGTTGCACGGGAGAGTCCATCGATACCCTGTTCACCCACGAGCTTCGTTCCATCTGCGAGTATCCAGGTCGGATACCCTTCCACTCCCTTTTCGGTACAGAGCGCAATATCGTCGGGACACTCAACGTAGGTAACGTACTTGAATCCCACCCCGAGCCCCTTCTTCTCGTTCTGACAGTGCGAGCACCACTCTGCCCCGTACATGACTGCCCCCTTCGATGCGAGACACTGACCGAATTCCTCGAGCGCCGATGACGGGGCGGCATTCCCCTGCCACGGCTTCATAATGAGCACGATGACCGCAAGCACAACGACCGCGATGACCACGATCGGAAGCACGTTCTTTGTATTCATAGATTACTCGTCGCAACAATCGACCATCTTTTCGACTATGTCCTCGAGCGTCCACGGCTTCTCGGCCGCAGCCGTCGCTTTGATGTCCTTCGTTGATATGAGCTTCAGACGGAGCCCCCAGAAGAGCGCGTAGATGCGGTAGGCGTAATCGAATATCTTTTTCGCCTCCTCCTTCTTCCCGTCGCCCTGGAGCTTCGTCCCAACTTCCATGAGCCGCATGGTCGTCGCGAGGAGGTGCTTCGAAATGCACCACGTCTCTCCCTCGTTCTTCGAAATGAGGCGTCCGAGCATCTCCTTTCGTACCTCGCGAACCTCCTTCAAGAGATCGAAGTACTCGCTCTTCCCCGTCTTCTCACCCGTGAAAAAGAAGTGCTCCTCGAGTGAGATGAGGTTCATCACCGCGATGGAGAGGTCCTCTTCGGTCGAGAGGTCGATGGTTCCCGAGGCCTTCATCGCCTCGACCTTCTTCACGAATTCCTGGAATTTCTGTTGGTCCATAGATTCTAGTATACCTGGAGCGTCCTTCTTGTCATCACCCTAGAGCGCAAGGATGAGGAACCCGAGAACGATCATCGCGAGGCCGCCCCAAACACGCATCGTCCCCGTCTCGTCCTTCCGCCACGACTGTACCTTCTCGAGGAGGAGTGGGTCGCTCGCAATAAGGAGAATAATGATGAGCGGGAGGACAAAGATGAAGTTGTAGAGCGAAAGGTACCCGAATCCGGTGAGTGCGGTCGTCGAGTCGTGGAGGAGCCCAAGGATGAAGAGGTACGGCCCGCCGGTGCACGGGAACTCACAGAGTCCGATGAATCCCCCGAGGAGGAACGCGGTCGGGAGCGACGCCTTCTCCATGAGCTGTGCGATAGGGCGGTGCGCACCCTTCGGCAACTTCAGTTGAATAGGGAACCGCGGGAAGTAATGGTTCAGGAGGTCGGTGAGACCGAACGCGATGATGATGACCGCCCCGACCATACTCATGAACCGCGGGATACCGAAGAGCGTGAGTACGTTCAGGATACCTACGCCAATGAGAACGTAGGCAACGAAGACGCCGAGCACGTAGAGACCGCCGATCGCGAGGATGTTCTTCCGCGTCTTCCCCATACTGAAGAGGAACGCGATAGTGAGGAGGAGTACCGAGAACGCGCACGGATTGATACTATCGACGATGGCGGCAACGACAATGACCGGCACAATATGCTTGCCGTCGGCTGCGTAGTTCTTCAGGAACGATTCCGCGCCCCCGGAGAACTTGAACACAAAGAGGAGCGCGATAATGGCGAGCGCGAGCCCGATCGCTATGTAGTGCTTACGTGTATTCATTCGTTATGAGATAGAGGAACCAGGCGCGATGTCCTTGTCCGGCATGAGAAGGGAAAGGGAACGAGTGCCATCCGCGGACACTTCGCTCGCCGCGAGGAGCATACCGTTCGATTCGAGCCCCATGAGCGTCCGTGGCGCGAGATTCGCGACAATAGTAATACTCTTCCCGACGAGCGTTTCTGGCGCGTACTCTTTTCCGATCCCCGCAAGGATCTGCCGCGTCACAGGAAGTCCCGCTTCGTCCGTATCGCCTGCCGCAACCTCGAGTTTCACGAGCTTCTCCGAGCCTTCGACGCGCTCCGCGGTGAGTACCCGTGCGATGCGCAGCTCCACCTTTTTGAAATCATCGAATGGGATCTTCTCCGACATGTCGTTCAAGTATACCCTACCCATTCACGCCCGCAACGTGGCCCATCATTCCTGTATAATAAGAGCAATGCGACGCTACGCTTCACTCTCCTCCGCATCGATCGAAGCCGCTCCGCTCCTCCTCCACTCCACCATGCATGGACTCGTGCCGGCGGAAGCGTCGGCTCGGCTCGCGCAGTACGGTCCGAACTACGTCGAGTATACGAAAACGAGCTGGGCGAAACTCCTCGTCCGGCAGGCGAACTCGTTCTTCACCTACCTCCTCCTCGCGGCAGCGCTCATCGACGTGGCACTCGCCGAGTATACCGACGCCTCGCTCATCCTGGCGTTCATCGGCATATTCATCGGCGCCGGATTCTACCAGGAACATAAGGCGGAGAATATCATCTTCAGCCTTCGAAAATTCTTCCCGCAGTACGCGAAGGTCCGCCGCAACAACGAAATGGTGCGTATCGACATCAAGGACCTCGTCCCTGGAGACATCGTCTTCGTCCACGAGGGCGACCTCGTGCCCGCGGACATTCGTCTCCTCCACACGAAGAACCTGCTCGTCGACGAATCATCGCTGACCGGCGAATCGATGCCCGTCGCAAAGAGCGGCGAACCGGTCTCACGGAACCTCGCTGATGACCTCGAAGCGACATCGCTCTGTTTCTTCGGCTCGACCATCGTCGGTGGATTCGCGCAAGCGCTCGTCATCGCGACCGGCGCGAACACCTACTTCTCCCACCTCTTCGCGAAGATATCCGAGATAGAACGGCCGAGTCTCTTCGAAACGAACGTCCGCACGATCGGCACGTTCCTCACGAACCTCATTCTCTTCCTTTCGCTCCTCGCATTCGGGGTACGATTCGCCATAACCGGGAGTATCGATCTCGGTTTCCTTATCTTCCTCGTTGCACTGGTCGTCGCCGCCGTTCCCGAAGCACTCCCCCTCGTCGTAACGCTCACGCTCTCGCGCGGCACACTCGCACTCGCGCAGCGCGGCGTTGTCGTGAAGCGCCTGACCTCACTCGAGGATCTCGGGAATATCGACGTGCTCTGCACCGACAAGACCGGGACCATCACCGAGAACAAGCTCACGCTCACTGCGTTCTATACAGCCAACGAACAGGAGCTCACAAAACTCGCGTTCGTGAGTTCCCTAAGCGGAAAGAAAATAGGGAAACTCTTCAACCCGTTCGATATCGCGCTCTTCGATCACATGGAGATCGATGCGGCGCGCGAGATATCCGGATATGAGTTCCTTGAGTTCCTCCCCTTCGACCCCGTTCGGAAGGTGAATTCGCTCGTATTCAAAGCGGGAAACACGCTCACACTCGTTACTCGGGGTGCACCGGAGGTCGTCCTCGCGGCGTCGAGCTACTACCGAGCAAGCGACGGAACAGCGCACGAAATGACCGAAGACCACCGGAATGAGGCGCTCGCGTGGTTCCGTGAACGTGGATTCAAGGGTGATCGCATCCTCGCTGTCGGCACGAAAGAAGCGAACGACGCGACGATAGATATAAAAACCGAAGAGCAACGAGGACTCATTTTCGAGGGCATGCTCGCGTTCAGCGACCCCCTGAAACCGACGTCGCAAAAGGCACTCGAGCTAACACGAAAGCTCGGGGTTGCACTGAAGATCATCTCCGGCGATGCACCCGAGGTCGCGGGCGCGGTCGGATACGAGCTCGGTCTCATCGCTCACAAAGAGGACGTCTTAACCGGCGCTGCATTCGACGCACTCGATATTGAAGGGAAGCGACTCGCAGTGAATTCGTACAGCGTATTCGCGCGTACTTCACCAACCACGAAACAGGAGATCATCACGCTCCTCCGCGAATCCCACGCGGTCGCGTTCCTCGGCGATGGATTCAACGACGTTCCGGCACTGAAGGCCGCAGGCGTGGCGCTCACCGTCCACGGCGCATCCGATATGGCGCGGAGCGTCTCCGATATCATCTTCCTACAGGAAGACCTCCTCGTCATCGCGCGTGGTATCGAAGAAGGACGCCACATCTTTGCGAATGTCGTGAAGTACATCCGGACCACACTCGCCGCGAACGTCGGGAATTTCCTCTCCCTCTCTATTGTTTCGTTCTTCATGCCGTTCCTCCCTATGCTCCCCATTCAGCTCCTCCTTGTGAACCTCCTCTCTGACTTCCCGATGATATCCATCGGCGTGGACCGCGTATCCGAAAAGGAGGTACAGAAACCACAGGCGTACGATACACGGAGCCTCTTCATGTTCGTCATCGTATTCGGCCTCGTGAACTCACTCTTCGACTTCTACTACTTCAGCGTATTCGGTACATCGAACGAGGCGGTCATACGGACTGGGTGGTTCATCCTATCGATATTCACCGAGATCGCGGCATTTATATCGCTCCGCACGCTCCTCCCGTTCTGGAAAGGCGGTGCTCCGGCACGCGGCATCGTCATCTTCTCGATCGTCGCCTGTACCGCGAGCATCATTCTCGTCGCACTCCCCGCAACACGCCTCCTCTTCAGCTTCGCGGCGCTCACACTCCCCACTGCGGCAGCGATCGGCGGCATGACCGCAGCGTACTTCGTCACGAACGAGGTCGTGAAGGCGGTCTATGCGAAGATAACGAACGCAGTGCGCCCCATGGCAGTGGCGCACTAAAGGGCGAGGCGACCAAGTGACAGAGAAACGAAAAACGTCCGCTACGTGCGGGCGTTCTTTCGTAGTCGGACGATCCGTTCGCTCTTCCGGTCCTTTAGTTTCTTCACCTCGAATTTCAGCCGGTCCCGCACGCGATCGATGGCGACACGCGCATCCGCGTCGTTCTCCTCGATGCGAATGGTCTGCCCCCCGGGGAACGTAAGCATCGCCTCGGCGTAAAAGACATCGCCATGGCGGTGGTGTTTCGTCGTGCGAGCCACCTCGAAGAAGAGCGTGAGCTCGCCGTCCCGTTCGAATCGCGAAAGGAGCTTCCCGACCGGACCGATCTTCTGGTTAATGAACGTTTTGAGGGATGGCGTAAGGTCCAGCTGGGTTCCTTTGATGTCGATGCGCATGTATTCAGTATACCCGAAAACAAAAAGGAGGGCATAGCCCTCCGTTGTTTCCGCTCGTCACCGCGCAACAGCACCCATTCGCATCGTTTCGTACACCTGGAGCGCCTGCCACGTCCCGATGACCAACATCGCTCCCGCCTCTGCGAGCCCATCATCGTCACGGATACACGCGATCGCTTTTTGTGTCTGCTTGATCTCGAACGCAAGAAAAACCTGTTCATTCTCATCGGTACTCGCATCGAACAGGCGCGCGAGCCGCTCGCAAGCTTTCTCTCCAGTCTGCGTGGCGCGTTGCAATTTGTCGCTCCGCTCCGGCCCACTGAAATCCCTGGAACTCAGGATTCCTCCAATCTTTGCCTTTGTCACAAGGTATTCCGATTGGCAGGCGGATAAGGTCATTGGCACTGTAGCCTCCGGAGTTTATGGATAAAAATAGGAACCTACTGTCCCTTTTATACTCGAAGCAGAAGGTGCCGTCAATCGAGGTGAAGAAACCCGCTACTCGTACCGCAGGGCCTCAATTGGGCTCTTCTTCGCGGCCTGCTTCGCGGGGTAGATACCGAACACGAGACCGACAGCCGCCGCAACGCCAAGACCGAGGAAGGCCGCCCCAACAGGGAACGCAAACGGCCAACTTGTCGCGAGAACGCTCGAAAGGACGACCGCAAGCCCGAACGAAAAGAGCGCGCCAAGCGCGATACCAACGACACCGCCAACCGAGGTAAGGAGTGTCGCTTCGAGGAGGAATTGCGTGAGGATATCACTATTCTTCGCCCCTATGGCCTTGCGAAGGCCTATCTCGCGCGTTCGTTCCGTAACCGAGACGAGCATGATGTTCATGATACCGACGCCTCCAACGAGGAGTGATATGGCCGCGACCGCCGCAAGGAAAAGCGTGAGCACGCTCGTGATGGTCGCTACCTGTGCCATTGCCCCCGCTTGCGTTTCGACAAAGAAGTCATCCTTCTCGGGATCGGTTATGTCGTGGAGCGACCGTAATGTTTTTTCGATGTCCGTCTTCGTCCTCTCGATCTGCGCTTCGGATTCCGCTTCGCCGATGAACCGATGGAAGTACTTGATACCAAAGACGTACTGCTGTGCTGTCGTGTACGGAATGAGCACCGCCTCATCGAAGTTGAAGAACGAGAGCTGGCCCTTCTTTGGCATCACGCCGATAATACGGAAATTCCGCCCCTTGATGCGTATCTTTTCCCCCACCGCATTCTCGGCCCCGAAGAGCTTGTCCTTTATCTTCCAACCAATGACCGCAACATCCGCATTCGACTTCACGTCATCGTCGTCGAGTGAACGACCGTCGCTGATAGTGATATCGTAGATGGTCATAATGTGTCGCGTTGCTCCGAGAATAGTCGGACGGTACGTCTCCGACTTGTAGGAGATCGATTCCGAACCGAACACGAGCGGCTCAAGCCGAACGAGCGTCGGAACATTCGTCTTCTTCTGAAGTTCCTCGAATTCCCGCTGCTTCAATGAGTCGGAGAAGAGCGACGCAAGGTCGGTCGGGCCTGTCGGCTGCCTGCCCGGGGCGACGATAACGGTCTTCGCGCCGATACCTTGTATCTGGCCAAGGATGAGCCCTTGGGCGCCGTCACCCAACGACATCACAATCATGATGGCGGTGATGCCGATGACGATACCGAGGATCGTGAGCGCTGTCCGTGAGCGATTCGCGGTCAGTCCGGTGATGGCTGTCTTGAATGTATGGCGAATGTGCATAGTACTACTTCAACACTCCGTCGTCGGCTTTATGCCGATGCGTAACCTTGCGATCGCTGTCGACCATCCCATCGAGAACGTGAATGATACGAGCCGCATGTTCTGCGGTGTACGTCTCGTGAGTGATGAGAATGACGGTGTGCCCCTCTTCTTCATTCAACTTCTGCAGTATCTTCATAACAATGCCACCCGACTTCGAATCGAGATTCCCGGTCGGCTCATCAGCGAAGATAACCTCTGGTTCGAGGATGAGCGCACGGGCGATGGCAACACGCTGCTTCTCCCCCCCCGAAAGCTTCGCGGTCGCGTGATGCATACGGTGGCCAAGTCCCACGCGCTCCACTGCATCGCGTGCAATTCCCTCCCACTTCGATTCACGCACCGACGAGTAGAGAAGGGGGAGCTTCACGTTCTCGAGGACTGATGCTCGCGGGAGGAGGTTGAACGCCTGGAACACGAACCCCATCTTCTGGTTGCGAACGGCTGCAAGCTCGTCCTCCGTATGTTCGTCGATGAGCTTCCCATCGAACCGGTAGTGCCCCGAGGATTGCCGATCGAGGAATCCAAGGACGTGGAGAAGCGTCGACTTCCCGGAACCCGAGGGGCCCATGATGGCGACGAACTCACCTTTCTCGATACGAAAAGAGACCCCTTGAAGTGCCGGGGTCTCCGTCTCGCCGTCCTGGTATACCTTCGTTATGTTTTCTACTTCAATGAGGGACATGGGGACAGGAACTAGGAAACAGGCGTTCGGAGAGAGGAACGAGCCTTACTTCGCTGCGGCCTCTACAACCACAGTGTCCCCCTCCTTGAGTCCCGATGTCACTTCGACGGTCCCATCGGAACCGCGCAATCCGACCACGATGGTCACCGTACTGACACGTTCTCCCCGCTTCACCATGACCGTCCGCTCACTGTTCGTCCCGCCGAGCGTCCACTGGGGCACCGTGAGCACGTTCTCATGCGCCTCGGTGACGACATCGATGTTCGCCGTCATACCGGATTTGATGCGCGTGTCGTCCTTCAAAAATTCGAATGTCGTTGTGTACGTCGAAACACCCTCGATGACCGTCTCTGCGGGATCGATACGCACGACGCGTGCATTGAACGGAACGTCGCTCCCGTATGCATCGAGCGTCACCCGAGCGTTGTCGCCTATGGAGATCTTCGCGATATCAGCTTCGGGAACATGCGCTTCGATCTGGAACGCCTTACTCGAAATGACCTTCGTGATCCCCGCTCCCGCGTTCGCGATCTCACCGATCTTCGCGTCCTGTGTGGTCACGACCCCGTCGAACGGTGCAATGAGGCGGGTCTTTGAAAGCTGCGCGCGGATGGACTGGCTATTCGCCTCCGCCTGCTTCACCTGTGCGACCTGTGCCGCGATCTGGTCCGGCGTCGCTCCGGCCAGCTTCAGATCGAGCTCGTTCTGAACACGCTGGACGACGATCTTTTGGGCGGCGAGCGTCTGCTCGTGGTTGCTCACAGCCGTGAGTGCCGTGATGACGTTCGTGCGGGCAGTGTAAAGGTTGGCTTTATAGGTATCGACGGTCGTTGCGGCAACACCGGTCGCACCAACGACCGTGTCGAGCACGTCGAGGAGGAACTCACGGACAACCGCAAGGTGCTGCTTCGCCGCGACGAGCGCCGCCTCGAGGTCCGCTGGCGCAGAATCCGTGCCGACCGCACTGAGTTCGGTCCTCCATAGCTCGAGTTCGTTTCGGGCCGCGAGGCGCCCGTACCGAGCAGCGTTCTCTGCGGATGAATTCGTCGTTTGGAACGTAAGTTGCGGTGACGTGGTCTCGTCATCGAAGAAGATGGCATCGGTCTTCGAGCGTACCGCATCGTCCGCCTTCGCGTACGCATCGTTCACGATGTCCTGTACGGTCGCAAAGTCATTCGCGAGCCCCTGAAGCGCGGTCCGTAGCTCCGAGCGCTTGACCGCGATCTCTTCCGGACGCGTACCGCTCCGAAGCTCATCGAGTTTCGCCTGCTGCGACTCGCCCTGGGCATCGGCCTGTGCGAGTTGTGCGAGGAGTTCGGTACGGTCGAGTTCAACGAGCACCGTGCCGGCGGTCACCGCTCTTCCGATCCCCGCGAACACACCCGTGATGCGCCCGCTCCGTTCGAACGAGAGGTTCACTTCCTCAACGGGCTTCACAATACCCGTGACACTCACCTCTTGTACGACGTTCCCGCGTATGACCGTCGCGGATTGGTACGCTACCTGCGAGCCACCCGAAAAAACGAGGGTCGCCACAATACCGATGAGTATGAGGCCAATAACGATGACGAGCGGACGCCGGAAAAATGATTTCTTTTTCATGTATAAAAAAACACACCCCTTAGTTGAACCCGAGGTAAACAAGGAACCCTGCGATAAGGAATCCGAGCCAGAATTGCATATAGGACCAGTATACATCATCGGTTGCGACACGAAAAGGGGTGGCTATTCGTCCACAGAAGGAACGCAGGCGAAAGCTTGACTTTTTCTGTATTTTCTAGTAGTATATTGCCGTTCCTTTAAAACCTCACATTAGCCTTGAATACACGCACATAGCGAGCATACGTGTTTCGCTTCCTGTTTTTCGACTGTCTTTCGACTTGTCTCTGTTTGTTGTTCGTCTCTCGACTTGAAAGGTCGAAAAAATACTACACACAACACTATGATGAAAAGAATCGCGCTTTTCGCGCTCTTCTTTTCTCTTGCTAGCATTGCGTTTCTGACTGCGCACACCGCTCTCGCGTGTGAGCTCACTCCGATCACCGTGCAAACCTGCACGGGGGCCAGCGAGCTCTTCCTCTACGAGAACGACCAGACGCACGTCATCGATACGACATTCGTTGTCAATCACACCCAGCTGCTCATCTTCACGCGCTACGGCGTTTCGCCGGCGGTCGAAGTGAATGGGACGCCGGCCACGCTCTCCGTCGAGCGGGATATCTCCTCACCATTTCCGGTGCGGATATTCTCACTCGCGACTGCGCCCGGTGATACCATCACCGTGACCGGGAGCGACCCGCTCGGCGCGCGAACGGTGCAGGGATACCTCTCGCAAGACGCGAGCGCCCCTGCCTACGATATCAGCACTCTCCAGGTCGTCTACGACGCTGAACAAACGAACGTAGTCTCCCTCACTGCAGGGACCTACTCGTACGTCATCTTCGATAAGTACAACTACGAGAATGATACCGTAACGGACGATAGCCGGGCCGTGACCGTGAACGTGAGCGGGCCTTCGGGCACGCTCGTCGACACGACGTACACGAAACCGTCGCCCGCATCCACCATGGGTGCGGTCGTGGGTTCCTTCACTGTGAACCCAGGAGCAGAAGGCTCGCACACACTCTCCCTCAATACTGAGGACAGCGTGTACTGGCCTCTCATGCAGTGCCCTATCCCGGCGACGAACCACCCGCCGATCGTGACCGGACCGACCGAAGTAACAGGAACCACCTGTTCTGCGGTCGAGTTCATGGTCTCCATGATCGACCCGGATGGCGACCCGCTCACGGTCACCGCTGACCTCCCTCCGTTCGCTGTCTTTGCGACATCGACGGGAGAGTTCTCGTGGCTGCCGAGCG
>Ga0172379_10001821_pt1 | contig 40672 bp, 33 predicted proteins | sample GrowelOW334metaG_FD_119756 | JGI IMG/M metagenome (GOLD analysis project Ga0172379, IMG submission 119756) | Groundwater microbial communities from an aquifer near a municipal landfill in Southern Ontario, Canada - Groundwater well OW334 metaG | ecosystem: Environmental > Aquatic > Deep... | reverse complement strand
TAGGCGATGGCTTTCCGCCCGATGTGTGGCTTCGCCACCGCAAATTATTTCAAAGCTCTAACAGGCGAAGCCAATTGTTAATGACCGCCGCCAGAGGCGGCGGTTTTCCACGTTAAAATAAAAAACCTTCGGAGTGAATCTCACATCCGAAGGTCCGGTGATGATCACTCGTTGTTGTTAAAGATATTGAACAAACTTGTTGTCCTTGTCCACCAGCATCATGGTCGGTTTCACCGGAGTATCCGATAATTCAAATCCCATGATAATGATCTCCTCCCCCTCGTTAATGAGGTGCGCAGCGGCACCGTTCATGCAAATAACACCGGAGTTCCGCTTTCCGCGTATCACATATGTCTCCAGACGTGCGCCGGAGGAATTGCTGGTGACCAGTACTTTCTCGCCGTCATGAAGACCCACGCGTTCTATCAGGTCTTCATCGATGGTGATGCTTCCGACATAGTGAATATCAGCTTCAGTGACGGTAGCTTTATGTATTTTGGAGCGAATATACCAACGCATGCTGTTCCTGTGTTATCATCTTTTGAATACTGTTCTATTCAAATATACAGGAAAAAACTTTTGCGAACATGAACTTCTCTCATTGATGTGTAAAAATTTAACAAATCTCTATTAGTTGAAAAATTCGCGTGGATTGGTAATTACCCCTTTCACAGCAGACGCCGCCACCGTATATGGGGAGGCAAGATACACTTGCGATTTTTTCGATCCCATTCTGCCGGGGAAATTTCTATTTGTAGAAGAAATACATACTTCCGCTCCGTTCAAACGTCCAAACGTATCAGACGGTCCGCCAAGACAGGCTGCACAAGATGAATCGCCAATGCGGCATCCCGCCTCTTCGAAAATCTGCATGACGGTTTTATCTTTCACCTTGATCGATTTGATCTGGTTCGCCACTTCGGTTGTTGCGGGGACGATGAATGTATCGATCTTTACTGTTTCGCCGTACATCACTTCAGCTGCAGCAATGAAATCAGATATTTTCCCTCCAGTACAGCTGCCGATATATGCGCGATCCAACCGCGTGCCGGCCACTTCGCTCACCACTGCTTTGTTGTCGGGTGAATGCGGCTTGGCAACTGTTGGTTCGATTTCTTTCACATTAAAGTGATGAGTAGAATGATATTTCGCGTCATCATCATTATAGAAACATTCGAACTCTTTGTTCGTCCGGGCGCGCACATAATCCGTTGTTGTTTTATCCGGAGTGCAGATACCGTTCTTTCCCCCTGCTTCGATCACCATATTGCAGAGTGTCATCCGGTCTTCCATTGTCATTGAATCAACAGCTGTCCCACTGAAATCCATCGCACGGTATGTTGCGCCGTCTACTCCGATTTTTCCGATTGCAGCAAGAATCAGATCTTTCGCCATCAGATACTTCGGCATTTCTCCGTCGAAGATAAATTTCATTGTTTCGGGAACCTTCACCCACAGTTTTCCTGTGCCAAGCACGAATGCCGCGTCCGTGTTTCCGATACCGGTAGCAAACTCGCCGAATGCACCCGCGGTGCAGGTGTGAGAATCGGTGCCAAATAACACTTCGCCAGGACGGGTGAATCCTTCTTCGGGCATGGCAACGTGGCAAACACCTTTATATCTTGGTGTCCCGACATCAAAATAGTGCGGAAGATCCTGTTCCTTAGCAAAATCACGCAGAATCTGGATATTTCGGTTGGCGTGCATATCTTTGGTAAAGATATAATGATCGGGGATGACAACAAGTTTATCTTTATCCCACACTTTTGCAGTCGGTCCGAATTCCCGTTTAAAGATTCCGAATGTTCCCGGTCCGCACACATCGTGCGTCATCAATACGTCGACATCAATCCACACGTTGTCGCCCGGATTCACCGACGCGCGTCCGGAATGCTTGGCAAGAATCTTTTCAGTAATGGTCATTTCAACTCTTTCTGTTTTATCGTCGTTCGACTCCGCTCGGGACGACATTGTAATTTGATAATGTGATAATTTGTAATTCTCTTACACTCCGACATTCTCTCCGGAAGATTGTTGTTTCCGGAAACGCGCTGCGATGGCATGATTAATGGCGTTCACGTACGCTTTTACACTGCCGGTGATAACATCGGTGCTTGCAGAACGACCGTTGAATACATATCCATCGATGGCAATCTTCACAAACACTTCTCCGATCGCATCTTGTCCCCACGAAACAGACTTAATGGAATAATCCAGCAGCTCCGTATTTATTCCTGTAATGCGTTCTATTGCTCGATAAGCGGCATCAACCGGTCCGTCTCCGGTGGAGGAGTCCTGAAAAACCTGTCCTCCTTTTTTTAATCCTACGGTGGCTGTCGGAACGATATTGAGCCCGCTCGTCACCTGGAGCGTATCGATTGTATATGTTTCTTCTAGCGAGGTGACTTCGTCCTGCAGAATAGCAACGAGGTCGTCATCGAATACCTGTTTTTTTTCATCCGCGAGTTTGGAAAATACTCTGTATGCTTTTTCTAATTCATCCGCTGATAAATTGTACCCCAACTCTTCATACCGCTGTTTCAGCGCGTGACGTCCTGAGTGTTTGCCGAGCACCAGCGTGCTGTGCTTAATGCCGACACTGGCGGGGGTCATAATTTCATATGTGAGCGGATTTTTCAACATGCCGTCTTGATGGATTCCCGCTTCATGAGCAAACGCATTTTCACCAACGATCGCTTTGTTACGCTGCACATGCATTCCGGTTAATGACACCAACAGTTTGCTCGCCTTATAAATTTCTTCGGTGTTAATGTTGGTGGAAACATGCAGCGCTTCTCCACGTGTGCGGATGGCCATCGCAATTTCTTCCAGCGATGCGTTTCCTGCCCGCTCACCAATGCCGTTCACAGTACATTCTATTTGCCGCGCACCATTCACTACTCCGGCAAGAGAGTTTGCAACGGCAAGTCCGAGATCGTCGTGACAATGCACGCTTAAAATTGCCTTGGTGATATTCGGAACACACTGTGATAACGTTTTAATGATTGCACCGTATTCTTCCGGTACTGAATATCCAACGGTATCCGGGATATTAATAACTGTTGCACCTTCTGCGATCACCGCTTCCACCACCTGGCAAAGAAATGCGATATCACTACGTGAGGCATCTTCACAGGAAAATTCTACATCGCTGCAATACGATTTCGCTCGGCGGACGGCGGCGATCGCTTGTTCCAACACTTCTTGCCGCGTTTTTTTTAATTTAAATTTCAGATGAATATCCGACGTTGCAATGAACGTATGAATGCGTGGCTTTTCGGCATACTGCAACGCTTCCCATGCTCGGTCGATGTCGTTGAAGTTTGCGCGGCATAATCCCGCCACCGATACGGTGCGAATCTGCTTTGCAATCTCCTTCACCGATTCAAAATCCCCTTCGCTGGCAATCGGAAATCCCGCTTCGATCACATCCACCTGCAAGCGTTCAAGTTGGCGCGCCATCCGGATTTTTTCGTTAAAATTCATGCTCGCACCGGGGGACTGTTCTCCGTCGCGTAATGTTGTATCAAAAATATATACTCGGTCGCTCATAATATTCTTTTCCTTTTCTGCTACCACCTAGTACCTAACACCAATCAGTTTAATTTTTATAAATGTCGTTTCTCTAACGGTAGATACCGTCGTAGATCGTCCATTAATCCTGTAAACTGCTCCGGCGTTAGCGATTGTGCGCCGTCCGAAAACGCTTTTTCCGGATTCGGATGCACTTCGATGATGATACCATCTGCTCCAACTGGAACCGACGCTTTCGCCATCGGCGGAATGAGACTGCGGATTCCAGTGCCGTGGCTCGGATCGACGATGACCGGAAGATGCGACATTTCTTTTAATGCCGGCACTGCAGTAAGATCGAACGTATTGCGCGTGTAATCTTCGAATGTGCGGATGCCTCGTTCGCACAACACTACGTCGTAATTTCCCATAGACATAATGTATTCGGCAGACATCAGCAGTTCTTTATATGTGCTGGACATGCCACGCTTCAGCAGGATTGGACGTTTTGATTTTCCGACTTCCTTCAGCAAGGCAAAGTTCTGCATGTTGCGTGCGCCAATCTGTAGCATATCGGAATATCTCGCCACTAAATCTACATCGCTCGGCGAGATTACTTCCGTTGCAAACGGTAAACCGGTTTTCTCTCTTGCTGCAGCGAGCAGTTTTAATCCTTCTTCTTCCAATCCCTGAAACGAATATGGAGACGTGCGCGGCTTAAACGCGCCGCCGCGAAGCATCTGAGCCCCCGCTTTTTTTACCAACTCTGCGCTGAGAATGATCTGTTCTTTCGATTCAACAGAGCAGGGCCCGGCAATAACAACAAACTGCGAATTTCCAAATTCCACATTGCCGACTTTTACAACAGTACGGGGTTTGGTTTCTTTGCTCGCCAATTTGAACGGCTTCAGGATCGGAACGACATTCTCCACGTATTCCAATGATTCCAACTGCTGTAACTGCGATTTCCCGCGTTCATCACCCACACATGCAATAACAGTCCGCTCTTCGCCAACGATCGGGTGCGGTTTGAATCCAAACTCTTTCACACGATCAAGCACATGTTCATACTCTTCTTTCTTTACGCCCGGTTTCAAGACAATGATCATTGGATACCTTCTATGTTCTTTTCTTTAATAAGTGATAAGTAATTGAATCGACCAGCGCTTTCCAGCTGGCGTCCACCACGTCGGATGAGACACCGACGGTATTCCAGGACGAATTTCCATTTTTTGTTTCGATTAACACGCGCACTTTTGCCGCCGTTGCATTTTGCGAATCGAGCACCCGAACTTTATAATCAGTTAACTGAATTTCTTTTAACTGAGGATAGAACCGCTCCAGCGCTTTGCGCAGCGCTTTATCCATTGCATTCACCGGACCGTTTCCTTCGGCAGCCGTAATTTCCGTTTCGTCTCCCACGCGCACTTTAATCATTGCTTCACTGCGCGCATCACTGTCGTTGGAATCTTTGTGTATGCTGATTTTGAAGCGCTCCAGTTCGAACAGTTTTTTGATCTCGCCGGTGTGTTTTTTTACCAACAGTTCGAACGACGCTTCCGCATCCTCAAAATAATATCCGTAATGTTCCATCGCCTTCAGCTCTTCCACCACTTTTTGTGCCGCCGGCGATTTGTCATCAATCTTCAAGCCCAGTTCTTCCGCCTTATAAAGAACGTTGCTTCTGCCGGAAAGATCGGAGACTAATACTCGGCGAACATTCCCGACGAGTTCCGGTTCCACGTGTTCATACGTCTTCGGAGTTTTCATCACTGCGCTGACATGAACTCCACCTTTATGCGCAAAGGCGCTTTCACCAACGAAGGCCATGTTCTTGCGGTGTTTCAAATTGGCCAGCTCGCTGACATATCGAGAGAGGTCAGTCAGTTTTTTCAGTTGCGCTCTGCCGACCGATTGTTTTCCCATCTTTAATTCCAGATTTGGAATGATAGAACAGAGATTCGCATTGCCGCACCGTTCGCCGTATCCGTTCATCGTCCCCTGCACATGCACTGCGCCGTGTTGCACTGCGGTGAGCGCGTTGGCCACACCCATCTCGCAATCGTTGTGCGTGTGAATACCCAGTTGAGCGGTAACATGCTGCTTCACTTCGACAATAATCTCCGAAACTTCCCATGGCATGGTTCCGCCGTTTGTATCACAAAGGACAATCACATCGGCGCCTGACGATTGCGCCGCTTGCAGCGTTTTTACGGCATACACTTTATCCGACTTGTATCCGTCAAAGAAATGTTCCGCATCGTATACCACTTCTTTGCCGTTCTTCTTCAGATAGGCAACGGAATCGGCGATAATTTCCAGGTTTTCTTCTGCGGTAATCTGCAACGCTTCTTTCACATGCAGCAGCCACGTTTTGCCGAAAATTGTCACAACGGGAGTCTGTGCATCCAGCAGCGCTTTAATGTTCGCATCATCTTCCACGCGGTTTTTTGCACGCCGGGTACTGCCGAATGCCGCAATCTTTGCATGCACGAATTTCACACTGCGTGCTTTCTCGAAGAATTCCATATCCTTCGGATTAGATCCCGGCCATCCCCCTTCGATATAATCAATGCCGAACGCATCCAGCCGTTTGGCGATTTTGATTTTATCTTCGGCGGAGAATGAGACTTCTTCTCCCTGAGTTCCGTCTCGCAGCGTTGTATCGTATGTAAATATTTTTGTATTCATAGTGTTTGAGTCATTGAGTAAAAAGTAGTTGAGATATATTTCTCAAATACTCAACACCTTCGTTTCTCAACTACTTTTTCCAGTTTTCCGGACGCAGGCTTCTCACCGCTTCTCCCGCTTTCCACATTTCGGAATTTTTCCATTCGTCCAGTTCTTTCTGCAGTGTTGCACGGTAATCCGATGCGCTTGTGGAATCGAGCACACGTTTTGTTTCCACGCCGTACTGTACATCGCGATACAACAATTCAAATAATGGACGGTTCGCCGTTTCGAATTTTTTCGCCCAGTCCAATGCGCCGCGCTGTGCGGTAACGGAACAAGCGGCAAACATCCAGTCCATACCGTATTTGCCAACGAGAGGATAGAGACTTTGCGTCGCTTCTTCCACTGTTTCGTTGAATGCTTCGCTCGGCGAATGTCCCATTTGCCGCAGCACGTCGTATTGCGCTTTCATCAATCCCGCAATCGCGCCCATTAGCACTCCGCGTTCGCCGGTCAAGTCGGACATCACTTCTTTTTCAAAGGTCGTCGGGAACAAATAGCCGGAGCCGATAGCGATACCGCATGCAATCGCCCGTTCTCGTGCTTTTCCTGTTGCATCCTGGAAAATGGCAAAACTGGCATTGATTCCACTTCCCGCAAGAAAATTACTGCGAACGGTTCGTCCACTTCCTTTCGGTGCAACCAAGACCACATCCACATCTGGAGGAGGGATCACATTCGTCTGATCTTTGAACACCACGGAAAATCCGTGTGAAAAGTAGAGCGCCTGACCTTTTTTCAAATTCTTTTTTACCGTTTCCCATTGCTGCTTTTGACCGGAATCGGAGAGCAGATACTGAACGATGGTTCCTTTTTGGATCGCTTCTTCGATGTTGGGGAAAAGATTTTTTCCTTCCACCCAGCCATCGCGAATCGCATCACTCCACCCTTGTCCCCCCTTGCGCTGACCGACAATCACGTTGATGCCGTTATCGCGCATATTCAAAGATTGTCCGTAGCCTTGCGGACCATAGCCGATGATGGCGACCACTTCGTTCTTTAAAAATTCTTTCGCTTTTTCCAGCGGATATTCTTCGCGGGTAACGACTTCTTCGACCGTGCCGCCAAAATTGATTGTTGCCATTGTAATCTTCCTTTGTAATAATGAATGATAAACTTTATCGTATTCAATAATCGTTAATACTTTCCAATCGTCAGCGCCGAAGAATCACTTTTTTCTCACGGCAACATTTCTATTTTTATCGTATCCCGTTTTCCCGTTACCGTGAATTTTGCTTCCTCAAACGACGGCGGATTGATAGTTCCCGTTGCGTTGTTGGAGATGCCGTATTGTTCATCCGGTAATCCCAGCCAATCCCTATCCATCATCTCGTTCGAATTTTCGTCGTGCACAACCGCAATTGCATAGGTACCTAACGGCAATCCGTCCAGACTGATGATCAGCGACGACGATGTAACTTTTGCTCTCTTCCACCGGAACGCTTTTTCCGGATGGGTAGGAAAACCATCGCTGGATTTAAACAAACTCAACAGCACCTGTCCTGTCGGCGCTTTGATTCCGTTCAGCTGAACGACAATCGAACTGCCGATCTGTTTTTTCTGTGCGCTCAGAATCTGAAAAGAGAGTATCACTGCAACGAATAAAAATTTCTTCATTGTTTTTCTCCTTTTCCCAATTATTACGGAAGAATTGTTGCCCCCATTAAATATTTGTCGACACTGCGCGCCGCTTTTCGTCCTTCGCTGATCGCCCACACTACGAGCGACTGCCCGCGCCTCATATCTCCTGCAGAAAAAATTCCCGGAACAGACGACATGTATTCTCTGTCTGTAGAAACATTGCTTCGTGCATCCAGCGCTACACCGAGTTCGTCCAACAATCCGTTCTTGCTTGGTCCGGTAAATCCCATCGCCAGCAGCACCAGATCGGCATCCAGCGTGAACTCAGATCCGGTGATCGGCGTAAAATTCGGAGGCTGACCGACCCGGATGGCATGCAGTTTCGTGACATTGCCGTTTGCATCACCTTCAAACTTCGTCGTCGCCAGCGCCCAGTCCCGTGTTCCTCCTTCTTCGTGCGAACTTTCGGTCCGCAATTGTAGCGGCCACAACGGCCATGGTGTGGAGGCGGCGCGTTCCAGCGGCGGTTTCGGCATAATTTCAAACTGATGAACAGATTTTGCCTTTTGCCGAAGGCTTGTTCCCAAACAATCTGCACCGGTATCACCCCCGCCGATAATCACCACCCGTTTACCGGTGGCAAGAATATCTTTCGCTGAATCGGTTTTGTCCCCCGCATTCCGGCGATTTTGCTGCGGAAGAAATTCCATTGCAAAATGTATCCCCTTCAATTCACGTCCGGGCACTTTTAAATCACGCGGAGCTTCTGCACCGCCGCACAACAAAATTGCATCGTACGAGCGGCGCAGTTCTTCGGCGGAAATATTTACACCGACGTTTGTCTTCGTTGTAAAGACAATTCCTTCGGACTGCAACTGTTCTATACGGCGGTCGAGCAGATGTTTTTCAAATTTGAAATCTGGAATACCATACCGGAGCAATCCACCCACACGATCATTCTTTTCGTACACAGTAACCCGGTGCCCGGCGCGATTTAACTGTTGCGCAGCCGCCAAACCGGAAGGACCGGAACCGATTACAGCAATCGTTTTCCCGGATCGTTTTTTCGGCGGCTCTGGTTTGATCCAGCCGTGTGCGAATGCATGTTCGATAATCTTCCGTTCAATCACTTTAATTGTCACCGCCGGTTCGTTAATTCCCAAAACACAGGATGCTTCACACGGTGCAGGACACACATTGCCGGTAAATTCTGGGAAGTTGTTTGTTGAATGCAGTATCCGCACTGCTTCTTCCCAGCGATCGTTATAAATCAGATCATTCCAATGCGGAATTACGTTAGTCACGGGGCAACCAGACTGACAAAACGGTACGCCGCAATCCATACACCGCGCTCCTTGCGTCCGTACTTTTTCTTCGGCAAAAGGAACATACACGTCGCGCCAATCATCCAACCGTTCTGCGACGGTTCGGCGCTGTGGCACTTCGCGTTGATACTCGATAAATCCTGTCGGTTTACCCATTAACAACCTCCTGTTGCAATTTCTTTTTTGTTGCATTCAATACACGTTTGTAATCATGCGGGAAGACTTTGACAAATTTTCTTTTAAATGCTACCCATTCGGTAAGAATCCGTTCTCCTCGTCGACTTCCGGTGAGCAACACATGTTTGGCAATAAGATCTTTCACAAACCGTTCATCGGTTTCATCCATTGCATCTAGATCGACCATCGACTTGTTGCACATTTTTGATGCGAATTCTCCGTCTTCATCAAGAATAAACGCAAATCCGCCGGACATACCTGCCGCGAAATTTTTTCCTGTTCTTCCAAGCACCACTACAACACCGTTCGTCATATATTCGCAACCGTTTGCACCAATCGATTCGACAACAACGGTTGCACCGGAATTTCTCACAGCAAACCGTTCACCTGCTTTTCCGGCAAAATACGCCTGTCCACTTGTTGCACCATAAAGCACAACATTGCCGACAATGGAATTATCTTCCGGAACAAAGGTAGAGTTCTTCGGTGGAAAGATGACGATCTTCCCGCCGGACAATCCTTTGCCGACATAATCATTCGCATCACCCTCCAGTCTCAGCGTCACCCCTTTGGAAAGAAACGCGCCGAAACTTTGTCCTGCCGAACCGGTGAAATTAATTTTGATCGTGCTGTCCGGCAACCCATCGGCACCATAATATTTTGCGATCCGGCCGCTCAACAATGCACCGACCGTCCGGTGAACGTTTCTGATGGGAAGCGAGATTTCCATTGGCGTCTTTTCTTCCAGCGCCGCTTTGGTTTGTTCCAGCAGTTGATAATCCAGTGCTTCGTTTAATCCGTGATCCTGCGAGATCGAGCAGCGACGTCCGATCCGCAGCGGCACCGTAGGCTGATGAAGGATCGATGACAGATCGATTCCTTTTGCTTTCCAGTGGTCGATATCTTTCCGCTGTTGCAACATGTCCACCCGGCCGATCATCTCATCGATAGTACGGAAACCGAGTTTCGCCATGATCTCACGAACTTCATCTGCGATAAAGAAAAAGAAATTGATCACATGCTCCGGTGTGCCGACAAATTTTTTCCGCAATTCCGGATCCTGTGTTGCAATACCAACGGGACATGTATTCAGGTGACACTTGCGCATCATAATGCAGCCCATGGCAATCAGCGGGGTTGTGGAAAATCCGAATTCTTCAGCACCCAACAACGCTGCGATCACAACATCTCTGCCAGTCTGCAATTTTCCGTCTGTCTGCACGCGCACACGGCTGCGCAGATCGTTCATCACCAGCACTTGCTGCGTTTCCGCAAGACCAAGTTCCCACGGAACGCCTGCATGTTTAATTGATGTTAACGGGGAAGCCCCTGTCCCACCGTTATCTCCGCTGATCAGGATCATATCCGCATGCGCTTTCGCCACACCGGCAGCAACAGTTCCGACGCCGACTTCCGAAACCAGCTTTACCGATATTCGTGCTATCGGATTGACATTTTTCAGGTCGTAGATCAACTGTGCCAGATCTTCAATAGAATAAATATCGTGATGTGGCGGCGGGGAGATCAAACCGACACCGGCAATGGAATGTCGCGTCTTTGCGATTATTTCATCCACTTTAAATCCGGGAAGTTGTCCCCCTTCACCCGGTTTTGCGCCCTGGGCGATCTTAATTTGAATTTCATCGGCATTTACAAGATAGTTTGCCGTTACGCCGAACCTGCCGGAAGCGACCTGTTTGATGGCGCTACGGCGAAGATCACCGTTTGCATCTGAGCTGAAGCGCGCTTCGTCTTCTCCCCCTTCGCCGGTATTGGACTTGCCACCGATTCGGTTCATCGCAATTGCAATCGTTTCATGCGCTTCTTTGCTGATCGATCCGAAAGACATTGCACCGGTGACAAATCGTTTTACGATCTGTTTTGCGGGTTCCACATCTTCAATATGAACACTGCGTGTCCCTTCCTTAAATTCCATCAATCCGCGCAGTGAGAAAAATTCTTTATTCTGATCATTTATTACGCTTGAAAATTCTTTGAACGTTTTATAGTCCCGCTTACGCACCGATTGCTGCAGTTTCGTTACCGTTGTCGGATTGATGAGATGCCGTTCGCCGTTCATGCGGAAATGATAATTTCCACCGAGATCGAGTTCTGTATCCGCCAGTGAGAATGGCTGGATCGCAAACTCATGTTTTTTCCTCGCCTCTTCCACCAGCACATCCAGCCCGATCCCTTCGATGCGGGACGATGTCCCTTTGAAATATTTTTCCACCAGGTTCTTATTTAAACCGATCGCTTCGAAAATCTGCGCGCCGCGGTAACTTTGCAACGTGGAAATTCCCATTTTGGAAAAGACTTTCAACAATCCTTTGCCGACCGCTTTTTTATAATTTTTGAGGGCATATTCTGCGGTGACATCTTTCGACAAACGTTTTTTGTTCGCGAGATCTTCTATTGTCTCAATGGCGAGGTACGGATTCACCGCACTAGCGCCGTAACCGATCAACAGACAATAATGCATCACTTCGCGCGGTTCGCCGGATTCAACCACTAACGCAACCTGTGTGCGAGTTTTTTCCCTCACCAAATGATTATGCACTGCGGTCATTGCCAACAGACTCGGGATTGGAGCATATTCTTCATCCGATCCACGGTCCGACAGAATAATAATAGAATAACCGGATTCGATGGCCAATGACGCGCGGCGGCAGAGTCCGTCTAATGCGCGCTCCAGTTCCTGTTCTCCTCCGTTCACACGGAACAGCATCGGCAGTGTTGTTGTCAGGAAATCTCCCTGTGAAACGCGACGAAGTTTTTCCAGTTCTACATTCGTTAGAATAGGGTGCTGCAGTTTTAATGTGTGGCAATGCAGTGGTGTTTCTTCCAGAATATTCCGCTCTGTACCGATATAACTCGTTAACGACATTACGAACTCTTCGCGGATCGGATCGATCGGCGGATTGGTCACTTGCGCAAACAATTGCTTGAAATACGCAAAGAGTGATTGTGGCTTGTCGGACAAACACGCCAGCGGCGTATCCGTTCCCATAGATCCGATCGGCTCTTCCCCATTTACCGCCATTGGTGTAATAATCATTCGCACTTCTTCGTCGCTGTAACCGAACATCCGCTGCCGTTGGATGATATCTTTTTCGCTCAGCGAATGTGTACGCGGCGGTTCTGCCAGATCTTCCAGAGTAATTTGATTTTCTTTAATCCAATTGCCATACGGTTTACGTGAACTCAATTGAGCTTTGATCTCATCATCAAGTAAGACGCGCTTTTGCTCCAAGTCCACCAACAGCATTTTTCCGGGTTCGAGTCTCCCTTTCATCTTTACCCGTTCCGGTTCAATCGGCAGCACACCGACTTCGGATGCCATAATCAACAGTCCGTCGTGTGTTTCAATATATCGTGCAGGACGCAGACCGTTCCGATCCAGCGTTGCACCGATCACTTTACCATCCGTAAATGCCACAGCTGCGGGACCATCCCACGGCTCCATCAGCGATGCATGATACTCATAGAAAGCTTTTTTTTCCGGTGACATCGTCGCATCATAACTCCACGCTTCTGGTATCAGCATGGACATCACATGCGGCAGGCTTCTGCCGGCGTGGTACAATAATTCGACGGCGTTATCCAACGCTGCAGAGTCGCTTCCCTCTGGCTGAATAATTGGAAAGAGTTTTTTCAGATCGTCGCCGAACAGATCGGACTTCAGAACTGATTGGCGCGCATGCATCCAGATGACGTTGCCGCGCATTGTGTTGATCTCGCCGTTGTGGCTCACAAAACGGAATGGATGTGCCAGCTGCCAGTTCGGCATGGTATTCGTGGAAAACCGTTGATGCACCAAACATAGCGCGCTTTCTGTATCCATGTCCAGCAGCTCGTTGTAAAACTGTTCAATCTGCGGCGCGAGCAGTAATCCTTTATAGATAATCACGCGGGATGAAAGCGATGGGATATAAAAGAAATCTTTCTCTTTAACATCGGAAGCATACAATTCCGCTTCGGCTCGTTTCCGGACGACATACAACTTCCGGTCAAACTCTTCCCTTGTCATACCTTCCGCACGGCGGATAAAAATCTGCTCTATATATGGTTGCGAAGCCCGGGCAATGCGGCCAATCGCATCGGCACCAACAGGCGTATCTCTCCATCCCAACACGCTTAATCCTTCTTCACGGACGATTCGTTCCAAAATTCCTTCGCTTACCAGACGTGACGCCTGATGTACGGGCAAGAACACCATCCCGACGCCATATTCTCCTTCATCCGGTAAAGTAATTCCGATGCTTTTACATTCCTTCACAAAAAACTTGTGTGGAATCTGAATCGTAATTCCCGCTCCATCCCCTGTCTCCGGATCGCAGCCACATGCTCCGCGGTGCGTCAGATTAATCAGGATCTCCACCCCTTTTGAGATAACGTCGTGTGACCGCTCCCCTTTAATATTAACAATAAATCCGATACCGCACGCATCATGTTCATTGCGAGGATCATAGAGAGGAAAATTTCCTTGGTGTTGATACGGTTCTTTCATTATGCTTCTCCGACAAATTCACGTTTTAATGCCACGCGCCCTGTGCGCGCAATTTCTTTAATGTGGAACGGCTTCAGCATTTTAATAATCGCATCCACTTTCTGTCCGCTTCCCGTCGCTTCTACCGTCACTGTTTTATGACTAATGTCGATAATTTTTCCTTGAAAGATCTCCACTATTTGCATGATCTCGGAACGGTTGTCCGGCGTTGTGCCGATCTTGATCAGCGCAAGCTCTCGTTCCATAAAACTGTCGTAGGTCAGATCAACAACTTTCAGCGTATCAATCAGCTTATTCAGCTGCTTAATAATCTGTTCGATAATCGCATCATCTCCGCGCGTTACAATTGTCATACGCGAAACGGAACTGTCCTCTGTCGGACCGACCGTGATGCTTTCCAGATTATATCCTTTGGCTGAAAACATTCCGGCAACGCGGTTCAGTGCACCGAATTTGTTCTCTAGTAGAACCGATATTGTATGTTTGTGCGCCGACTGATCGACTGGCGTTTCCGTTGTTGTGCTCATGAATTATCCTTTGGTAATAGTAACAAGAGAAAGATCAGTCTCCTGTTCATCGTTGACGGGAACTGTTTGTTCATTTGGGACATCGATGATCTCGTGATACGTCTGCCCTGCCGGTATCATCGGATATACGTTTTCTTCTTTCACCACTTTAAATTCAACAATCACCGGTCCCTCTATTTCAAACATCTTCTTCACAATATCATCAACTTCTTCAGTCAATGTTGCGCGGAAACCCGGTATGCCGTATGCTGCAGCCAGTTTTACGTAATCGGGACCGAACATCTCCACATGTGAATATCGCTTGCGCCAAAACAATTCTTGCCATTGACGAACCATGCCGAGATACCCATTATTCATGATCAGAATTTTTACCGGCACGTTGTGCTCACGGATTGTTGCCAATTCCTGCAAATTCATCTGGATCCCTCCATCCCCGCTCATCGAGATAATCGGAAGATCTTTTCTGGCAAACGCCGCTCCCATCGCCGCAGGCAATGAGAATCCCATTGTCCCGAGTCCGCCGGAAGTTAAGTGTGTGCGGGGATGAATGTAACGGTAAAACTGCGCCATCCACATCTGGTGCTGTCCCACATCGCTCACCATCACCGCATTTCCTTTCGTCACTTCGGAGATCGTCTGGATGACATGCTGCATCCGGATGTACTTTCCGTTTTTGTACCGCAGAGGATGTTCTTCTTTCCAATTCTTTATTGTTTGAATCCAATCCTTGGTATCGAGCGCCGTTACCTGTGGCAATAACTGTTGCAATACTTTTTTCACATCTCCGACGATCGGCACATCGACTTTCACATTTTTGCTGATATTGGAAGGGTCGATATCGATATGGATTTTTTTTGCTTCCGGTGCAAATGCATCGGTTTTGCCGGTAACGCGATCGTCGAACCTTGCACCAACGGCGATCAACAGATCGCAATAATTTACTGCGGTGTTGGAATACCACGTGCCGTGCATACCGAGCATGCCCATGGAAAGTTCGTCGCTTTCCGGAAATGCGCCTAATCCGTGCAATGTTGTGGTCACCGGAATGTTTGTCTTCCGTGCAAACTTCGTCAATTCTTCGGCAGCGTTAGATAGGATTGTTCCTCCCCCAACATACAGTACGGGACGTTTTGATTTTTCAATCAACGCGATCGCTTTATCCAATTGTTTTTGATGTCCTTCGGTATGGGGAACGTACGACCGCATCTTTACCGTTTTCGGATAACTAAAGACGGTCTTCGTCGCCATCACATCTTTCGGTAAATCAACCAGCACAGGCCCGGGGCGCCCAGTCGTGGCAACATAAAATGCTTCTCTGATTGTTGCAGCAAGTTCATTCACATCGCGAACAAGGTAGTTGTGTTTGGTGATAGGACGGGTGATACCAACAATATCTGCTTCCTGAAACGCATCATTGCCAATCAATTTCAATGCAACCTGGCCAGTAAATACGACGATAGGAATAGAATCCATATATGCATCGGCAATTCCGGTCACCGTGTTAGTTGCGCCGGGTCCGGACGTAACAAGTGCAACACCCGGCTTCCCGCTGGCTTTGGCGTAACCTTCGGCTGCATGCACTGCTCCTTGTTCGTGGCGCGTAAGAATATGTGTAATGTCAGAGATATCGTGAAGCGCGTCATAGATGCCAATAACGGCTCCTCCGGGATAGCCGAAAACAATGTCGACTTTTTCTTCGATCAACGAACGGACAAAAATCTCTGCGCCGGTCATCTGACGCTGTGGGGAAGTAGGAGTATGTTGGGTCATAAGACACCTGAAAAATAAAAATGACGAAAAACAACCTCTGATCCAGAGGTTACGCCCTGATATTATTTCTCACGTGTTTCGTGTAAATTGGAATGTGAAATGTCTTGTTGGGAGTAACCTCTGCGAATTCTTAGCCAATAATCGTTAGGCGTAGAATCGCAAACGTAATTCCCAAAAGAATAATAATGCCGCTCAATGGAAGGAGAGCCACAGGTACAGCGATAGTACGGACGCGCGAGCGTTTCGAATTGATCACTGTATGTTTGTTGTATGCGGACATTCTTTTGATGGTTTCGTTTAGAGTGCAACTGGGTTACACATATATAAGATAAAACTATTCGTTCCGTAGTCAAGAAATATTTTCGTATCTTTAAAAAATTTAACTTTTTTATGCAGATCACCTTACACACACACGATACAATTGCCGCCATCGCAACGCCCGTTGGCATTGGCGGTATATCCGTTATAAGAATCAGCGGAACAACAGCGTTTGCTGTCAGTGATGCGCTTTTCCTCGGATCCACTTCTGCGAGAGATGCTGTTTCCCATACGATTCACTATGGAACCATCATCGATCCTGTTTCACGCGAAACAGTGGATTCTGTATTACTATCCGTATTTCGGAACCCGAATTCTTTTACCGGTGATGATGTTGTAGAGATCAGTTCGCATGGAGGATATTTTGTTTCACAGCGAATACTCACTCTTCTTTACCAGTCCGGTGCTCGGCCAGCCGGTCCTGGAGAATTTACACTGAGAGCTTTCCTTAATGGAAAACTCGATCTTGCCCAGGCCGAAGCTGTTGCGGATATCATTCATTCAAAAACGGAAAAATCACACAAAGCTTCCATTGATCAGTTAAGTGGTAAACTTTCTTCGGCAGTAAAATCCTTGCGGGAAGAAATCCTCAACATCTGTTCACTGATGGAACTTGAGCTGGATTTTTCTCAAGAGGGAATAGAACTGACCGAAAAGAAAAATATTGTTAAAAAGCTGGAGAAGATTAAAGCATCGATTTTTTTGCTTTCAAAGAGTTACCAAGAAGGAAGGGTGATTAAAGAGGGAATTAAGGTGGCGTTGGTCGGTAAACCAAATGCTGGGAAGTCCAGTTTGTTGAACGCGATGTTGCAGGAGGAACGGGCTATTGTTAGTAATATTCCCGGTACGACCAGAGACACTATTGAAGAGAGTGTATTGTTGGATGGCGTGGAATTTATATTTCATGATACCGCAGGACTGCGGGATTCTACTGATTCGATTGAAATTGAAGGTATTAAAAGAACCTCCAGGGCAATTGATTCCTCCGATGTAATCCTGTTTTTGATTGATGGCTCTGAGGATGTATCGGATGAAGATACTTCATTATATAAGGATATTTCCCAAACATACAGCAGCTCTAAATCCATCGTTTGGGTTTTGAACAAACAAGATATTAAGAATCCCATTACCGATTTTTCAATATTAGCGAATCCTCTATGGATCTCGTGCAAGACACATTTTGGACTTGTCGATTTGAAGCGTCAACTGATAAAGGCAACAGTACCACACCATGACTCAACCGTCTCATCCATCACCATTACCAATGTAAGACATAAGGATGCCCTGGAACGTGCACTGTCATCGCTCGAGAATGCTATGAGTGCCGTCAATGAAGGATTGGGGGGGGACTTTGTTGCAGTAGATTTAAGGGCTGCACTGAATTACCTAGGAGAGATAATTGGACTGACCACCCCCGATGACATTCTGAATAACATTTTTTCAAATTTCTGTATTGGGAAATAGAAGTAAGTCTTCTAATAGCTCAGATCTATCAGATGGCCGAATTGTTCCACGTGAAACATTATGCTAATTAATAAACCAAAGTTATATTACGATATTGTCATCGTTGGTGGTGGACATGCCGGTATCGAGGCGTCATTAGCCTCAGCCAGAATGGGATGCAAGGTTCTCATGATCTCATTGAAAGCAAATGCCATTGGAAGGATGTCCTGCAACCCGGCCATTGGAGGCACAGCGAAAGGACATCTTGTTCGGGAAATTGATGCTTTGGGTGGAGAGATGGGAAAGATCGCTGATGCAACCGGCATCCAATTTAAAATGCTGAACACTTCCAAGGGTCCTGCCGTATGGTCACCACGATGTCAGAATGATCGGGAGTGGTATTCCATTGATGCACAAAATAGAGTGTTGAATCAATCAGGACTGGATGTACTAGAAGACTCGGTTGCAGAAATTGTTGTTGACGGAAACACTCTTCGGGGAATTAAAACTTTTCTCGGTCATGATATTTCCTGCGTCTCTATGGTATTGTGTGCTGGTACATTTTTAAATGGATTGATGCATACCGGGGAAAAGAACCGGAACGGAGGAAGATTCGGTGAAGCACCGGCAAGGGGAGTAACAGAAAGTTTACACTCTTTGGGTTTCATTTCGGGAAGATTAAAAACCGGTACTCCTCCCAGAATAGATCTTAATAGCATCGATTTCTCTAAAACAGAAATTCAAAATAGTGACGATCCGCCGATTCCATTCTCCTATCATAATGTGCGTATCACAAATAAGTTGATTCCGATGTACCTCACGTATACGAATCACGCCACGCATAAAATTTTGGAAAAAGGATTTGATCGTTCACCGATGTTTACCGGAAGAATTAAAGGGGTCGGTCCACGCTATTGTCCTTCAATTGAAGATAAAGTATTTCGATTTGCTGAACGGGATCGTCATCAAATCTTTCTTGAACCTGAAGGGTATGATACGAATGTGGTGTATGTGAATGGCTTCTCTACAAGTTTGCCAGAAGAAATTCAGTATGAAGGAATACGATCAATTGTTGGACTTGAACATGCAAAAATAATTCGTCCAGGGTATGCTGTGGAGTATGATTATTTTCCTCCGCATCAACTAAATCATTCACTAGAAACAAAACTTGTCTCTGGATTATTTCTTGCAGGTCAAATCAATGGAACCTCCGGATATGAAGAAGCAGCGGGTCAAGGATTGATTGCCGGAATCAACGCGGCATTAAAAGTACAAAAAAGAAATCCCTTTGTGATACAGAGAAGCGAAGGATATATCGGCGTAATGGTGGATGATCTTATCAACAAATCAACAGATGAACCGTATCGCATGTTTACATCTCGTGCAGAATATCGTTTGTTGCTTCGGCAAGATAATGCAGATCGGCGATTAATGCGTGCGGGTAATGAGCTCGGATTAATCTCCGCAGAAATGATCGAACGTCTTGATGAAAAAGAAAAGATGGTTGAAGAAACTATTCAGTATCTTGAAAAAACAACCATCGCACCGGCAAAAATAAATCCATTGCTTGAAAGCAAAAACGAAGCAACGATTGCGGAGAATGATACTCTTTCCAAAATGCTCCGTCGAACAAATATCTCTTCGTATGATATTTCAGAAATAGTAGGTGATGAGACGATTAAAAAATATTTAGCCCGACATGATGTTTGTGAGCAAGTGGAGATCGACGTGAAGTATGCCGGGTATATTCACCGACAGAATGAACAGATCCATCGTTTTGCTAAGATGGAAGAATATCTCATCCCGGAAAATTTTGATTATACCCGTATTACATCGTTGAGCACAGAAGGGAAGGAGAAACTCCATCGTATTCGTCCTCGCTCCATCGGACAAGCATCACGAATCTCCGGTGTGACGAACTCTGATGTTTCTGTACTCGGCATATTTTTAAAACAACTCGAATCAAAATAGCGGTAGAACGGTGTGACACCGCGTCTTACAATAACGTTTCACGTGAAACAATGACCGACGAAGAACTCTGGCTCTATACTCTTTGCAAAAAAAACGGTGTCTCTATAACGGATATTGAATTGACCCGCCTTTCCCGGTTCAAACAACTGTTGTTGGATTGGAACAAAAAGATCAATCTCGTTTCCCGGAAGAACGAAGATATTGTCTGGAAAGGGCATATTACACTCTCGCTTTCTATGTTGTTTAAGATACGTTTTCGATCCGGAATGAATATTCTCGATCTGGGAACTGGCGGTGGTTTCCCCGGAATTCCGCTTGCAATTCTCCTTCCCGAATGTTCGTTTCTTCTCCTAGATTCCACCCTAAAGAAAGTTACTACAGTTCAGTCCATGGCCGATTCTTTGGGATTAACAAACGTAAAAACTATTTGGGGACGGGCAGAAGAACTTCAGCGACAACCGACATTTTCCCGAAAATTTGATGCCGTCGTTGCACGCTCCGTCAGCAATCTTAGCAATTTGCTGGAGTGGGGATTACCGTTCTTGAAACCATTCTCCGGTGAAAACATCGTTACAGAAAAAATTTCCATTGCTGTTCCATCATTGATTACATTTAAAGGGACGGAAATTGCCGGAGAAGAATTGGAAGCACAAAAAAGTTATCCTTTGGTCTCTTTGAAGAGTGTTCCACTAATCTTCCCGGGAAGTGAAGAGGTTGATAATTTTGACAAAAAACTGATCATCGCCACAACACGTCAACACGCGAGGCCATAGTGGATACAAAAGATCTGTTCCAGCAACTGCAGAAACTTTCTACGGAACAACGGAATCCTCAGTCGATGGATATCGATGCACGATCAATTACCGATATTCTTTCCATTATCAATACCGAAGACAAGAAAATAGCGCTTGCGGTAGAATCACAGCTTTCGTATATCGCTCAGGCTGTGGAGCTAACAGTAAAAGCTTTTCTCAATGGTGGACGATTGATCTATGTCGGTGCGGGAACCAGTGGTCGTGTTGGTGTCGTCGATGCAAGCGAATGTCCTCCTACATTCGGAGTGCCGTTTGAAATGGTTCAGGGAATTATTGCCGGAGGAGAAGGCGCAATGTTTCGCGCAGTTGAAGGAGCAGAAGATAAACCGGAAGGGGGAGCAGACGACATGGACAAGAAAGTAGTCGGTCCGAATGACGTTGTCTGTGGTATCGCCGCGAGTATGCGCACACCCTATGTGATCGGAGCAGTGACGCGAGCAAAAGAACGAGGAGCGCGAACTCTGTATGTCACCACTAATCCCCGTACGAATCTCGACCTGCCAGAATACAAACATCTCGCAGATGCTCTCGATGTGGCGATCTGCGCAGAGGTTGGGCCGGAAGTCGTGATGGGATCAACGAGAATGAAAAGCGGCACGGCGCAGAAGTTGATCCTGAATATGATCACCACCACAGCAATGATCCGTCTCGGGAAAGTGTACGAGAATATGATGATCGATCTGCAGATGACAAATAAAAAATTAGTGGAGCGTGCTAAGCGAGTGGTTATGACGGTCACCGGGGTGGATTATTCGACCGCAGAACATGCTTTGTTCGACGCGAAGGGACATGTGAAGACCGCACTCGTGATGATTAAAGCGAACGTCGATTTTGACGAAGCGACAAAACGACTACAGCGTTCCAACGGATTCGTCCGTGCCGCGATCGAGGGGAAAGAATATTCCATTTTGTAACACCTATTTCACATCGTAACCTTAATCGTCAACGATTTTATTTTTAGAGATCTTTCAACAGAACGTGAGATACATTGATGACCTTGATTGTCAATACATCTTTCTTGACTACGACATCCGCCATTAATAATTTTGCCTCCACAGTTCCACTCACACTATTTTTTCTTACCAACTTCACAGGAGGCTGTATGAATGTCGTTAACATGAAACAATTTTCGGGATCGAACAATCTTAAGGCGTTTTTTGACGTAGAGACATCTGAAGGAATTACGATTAAAGGATTTAAGATCGCGGATGGAAAGAACGGTCTGTTCGTGGCTGCACCGTCCGATCAGGATAAAAACGACAAGAAAAAATATTGGGATAAGGTAAAAATGTCGAAGGATCTGAAGGACAAACTGACATCTCAAGCCTTGGAAAAATTCTCCAATCTATAATTCTGCAACACGCTACTCTCCACTACTTCATCCAAAAAAAGCCTATAAATTTCTTTATAGGCTTTTTTGTTTTCTTTCTCTGTGAGAATTGCTATCCTGAGCGGAGTCGAAGGATGGCAATCTTTTGAGACACACATCCTTAGTGAGCGGCAGTTGAAGAATTCTCGTAATCGATTCCCTGTGCTTTCAGCACTGCTTTTGCTTTCATGGCAAAGAATGCCAGATAACCGAATAAGAAGATCGTCACGATATACGACAAATGAATATTGTTCAGCACGTCGCTCAACCATCCCTGGAACGGTGGGATCAACGCACCGCCAAGAATCATCATGATCAGGAACGTAGAACCCTGGCTGGTATATTTTCCCAATCCGGCAACGGAGAGAGCGAAAATGCTGGGCCACATCACTGAACAGAAGAGTCCACCGCTGACAAAGGCAAAGATCGCCACAGTACCGGTGGTCAGCATTCCAATGGACATAGCCACAATACCAAGAAGCGAGAAAATCAGCAGAGTCTTCGCCGGCTTTTCTTGTCCGATAAAGAAGCCGACGATCTGGATGGCAATAACAAATGCATACACGTACAGATCGCTCACGTCGGTTCCGTTCAACGCATTCGCTCCCAAGATCACTCCGAATGCAATGTATGGCACTACGACGGTAAGGATATTCTTCCACATTTTTGAAAGATTAAATACCGTAATCGCTCCGGTCCATCGTCCGATCATCAGACTGCCCCAATAGAGCGAAATAAAGCGGGAGATCTCAGATTCATCGTAACCGCCGAAATCCGGCAGTTTCAACAGAGCTCCCAGATTACTCTGAATTGTCACCTCAACGCCGACATAGACAAAAATACCGATCATTCCGTATACCAGCTGAGGATATTTTAATGCTCCGCGTCCTGCTTCAATATGTTCATCCTGTGTAATTTTGGGAAGGTTGGAGAAAATAAAGAAGAGAGCGACGGCAATGAATAATCCTGCCAGAAACATATACATTTGATTAATCGATGCAATTTCAACATTAACATTCTTTGTTAAACCGCCGAACAGGAAGTAGCTGACAATCAACGGACCGATTGTCGTGCCAAACGAGTTGACACCGCCTGCAAGATTCAGCCGGTGTGCACCTGTTTCAGGATTCCCAAGCGCGATAGCAAACGGCTGAGCACAGGTTTGCTGTAAGGAGAATCCGACCGCAATCAGAAACAATGAGCCAAGAATCAACCAGTAATTGCCGCTGTTCACAGCGCCGATCATGGCCAATGCACCTGCGGCGGAAACGAAGAGACCGTACGCAATGCCCATTTTATATCCAATCTTATTCAGGAAGTCGATCTTCATCAGACGTTCCGTCAAATAGAGAGCCAGAGAACCGACGAAGTATGCCAGATAGAAGGCTAGGTCGATAAGCTGAGATTGAAATTGTGTGAGATTAAAATGTTCTTTGCAGAACGGGATAAACACACCGTTCGATGCAGCGAGGAAGCCCCAAAAAAAGAAGACCGTGATGAGGGTTCCAAACTGTGATTTTGTGGAGGAATGGCTCATTGGGTTGAAATAATTAGTGAATAAATAGTGAATTCCAAAAATTATGTTGACACTGCTCGGCTAGAGTACAATTTTAATCGAAAGAATTCAACTACTATTATAAAGAAGAGGTTCGTTTGAACAGGAGAAAATTTTTCGTACCTTTGTTTATTGTAGAGGAGTTTGATGCTCCTCTTTTTTTTATTGGTAGAGATATCTGAAAAATCTCATCTCAATATCATTCCGAAGAGCACATCACTGCCGGTCCCAAAGAGACACCATTGGTGCTGGCGGGGAATCTCGTTTTTTCACTCAAATGGAAAAATAAGATTCTTCGCTAAGTTTATACTGAACGAAGCGACTGTGCTCAGAATGGGACAAAGAATAATCTATTTTTTTTAGATGTTTCGGTTATTTGGTATCTATGAACATTATTCAAGCAATCATCCTCGGTATTATCCAAGGATTGACGGAATTTCTTCCAATCAGCAGTACCGGACACCTGCGCATTATTCCCGCACTGTTGGGATGGAACGATCCAGGCGCAGCATTCACTGCAGTGATCCAGTTCGGGACCCTGGTTGCCGTGTTGGTGTATTTCAGAAAAGACATCATTTCTATCTCATCGGCGGTGATTAAAGGAATTGTCACGCGAAATTTCTTCCACAATCGCGATGCGCAACTCGGCTGGATGATCGCCGCGGGGACTGTTCCAATCGTTTTCTTCGGATTGCTGTTGAAAAAACAGATCGAGACCTCTTTCCGCTCCCTCTATGTAATCGGCGTATCGCTGATAGTTCTTGCGGTATTTCTGATGATTGCCGAAGCATACACCAAAAAAAGAGTTGCGCGGGGTGAAAAACTGAAATCGCTGGACGATCTCTCCTGGAAAGAGGTCATCACCGTCGGTTTCTGGCAAGCCGTTGCACTCATTCCCGGTTCCTCACGTTCCGGAACCACCATCACCGGCGGATTGTTTTCCGGGATGAACCGTGAAACAGCGGCACGCTTTTCGTTTCTTCTGGCGCTTCCTTCTGTTTTCGCGGCGGGAGTGTTGGAATTGGTAAAAGAACGGGAGCTGCTGTTGTCGTCCAACGCCGGTCAGGTCAATTTGATTGTTTCTACAATTGTGTCGGGTATTGTTGGATATGCATCGATTGCATTTCTTCTAAATTATTTAAAAAATCACACGACATATCTATTTATCATCTATAGAATATTCGTCGGTGTTGGATTGTTATATCTTTTGAATGCCGGTATTTTATCGCCCCTCTAACGTTGACTATCGCAGGATCATAACTCAATGGAATTAATTGTAGAATTTTTTGACAAACTGAGAGACATTCAGGCGCTTGTAGCATGGGCGGGATATATTGGACTGTTTATCATCGTTTTCTCTGAGACGGGATTATTGGTCGGATTTTTTCTTCCCGGAGATTCAATGCTGTTCACTGCAGGACTTTTTGCGGCACAGGGATTATTCAACATCTATGAATTGAATCTCCTGTTAATTGTTGCAGCCGTGACCGGCGACGCAACGGGATATTATATCGGTAAAACCGGTGGACATGCGTTGTACGCAAAAGAAGATTCGCGGTTTTTTAAGAAACAACATCTGATTGCAACAAAAGAGTTTTACGAAAAATATGGTCCCTTCACCATTGTTGCAGCGCGGTGGATGCCGTTTGCACGCACGTTTGCTCCGGTTGTTGCAGGAATCGCGGAAATGTCCTACGCCAAATTTGCAACCTATAACATCATCGGCGGGGTAACATGGGTGCTCAGCATGACGTTGGCGGGATATTTTCTCGGCACTGCGTTTCCTGCTATTGTGAAACATCTTGAGATTGTCATTATTGCAATCGTCTTTTTGTCGATTCTTCCGGGCATCATCAAATATCTGCAAGTAAAATACGAAAAAAAATAGCAGACTGTTTCTTCGAAATTATTGTCCGTCGCAATATAATGCGCGATGGACAATTCTACCGTTCCTACCTATCGCACAAAATTATTCTTATCTTGCAATGTGAAACAACACCCACCAAATATCCGTTTTCATGTCGATCCGCTTTTTAAAGCTGAACTGCGAAAACTTCCGTGGAGTGTGCCGATTTCGGATTGGCAGTACCATGGAGTAAGCATCCTCAACATTAAGCGGGGGATTTCGCGTCACATGGTCATCTTTGTGAAGGCGGGGCGCTTCTCGTTCGGCATTAAAGAAATTAGCGAGGAGATCTCTAAAAAAGAGATTGACCATTACGAACAACTGCTGCTCCGCGGCATACACACACTGGTTCCGGCAGGATTTGTCGTGCGTGAAGAAGATCCAATACCCGTCAATACGCCGATTGGCGTGCAGTATGAAGAGAATTTCATCGCCCACACTGTGACCGTGCTGGTGCACAAAGTACTGCCGGATTCATTTCTCTATTCACGAAACTTCCGAAGGGAAAATCGGAGAAAAATCTGGGATGCCATCGTCCGATTGTTTGTGCAGCTGCACAGCAACGGAGTCTATTGGGGCGATGCATCGCTGGCCAACACACTCATCAAATTTGAAAAACGTGAAGTTCCGTTTTTGGGAATGCAAACAATTCTAATCGCTTATTTATCTGATGCGGAGACGGTGGAGATTCGTCCGCGTCTTTCCAAATCCATGCGCGAAGCGGATCTGAATTTTTTCTTTGAGTCGATGGATTGGATTAACGAAGATCTGCTGGCCAGTGGCGTTGTTAGGGACGCTGTTGGTACGGAAGAGGACAAACTCTACATGAGAGAACGTTATGATCTCCTTTATAACGTGGAAAGAAAAAAAAAGAAATTCGAACAACAAACATCGTTCAACATCGACAAGTTTCTCGGCAGCATCTCCAATCCGGCGTATGTCGATCAGTTTCTGAAGCACATCGAAGAACACAAATGGTATCTCAGCGAACGGGCGCAGCGTGAATACACGCTGGCAGAAGCCACCGGGGATTGGTACAAAACGATCTTTGTGCCGATTTGCGAACTGTTCCGGGCTGAACACATTCCGGAATTGTTCAAAGGAAAGACGGCGGCGGAACTGTATATCGAAATTATGAACAACAAATATTATTTGAGCCAACAGGTCGGAAATGATATCGGCATGGTCGCAGCAATGCGGGATTACGCGGAACGCTTCGGAGCAGAGGAGCGTCATCTCTCATTGCTGGAAAAGCTCGCAGGAAATATGTTAAAGATTCTCGGATTGAAAGAGTCGATGCTTCTCAAGTAAGCGTTCAGTATATTGTTCCCGTTCAATCAATCGCATCCAAAGGAAATTATTATGTCCACTATTGCACCTGCCCCCGTCAAACAATCCGATCCCTCCTCACTGGAAAAGATTGCCTACGACAGCGTCAAAGAGATACCGACGAAAGAACCAAACGATCAAAACCGCCTGGGATATCATCTCTGGAATTATCTGAAAGAAAAAAAAGGATCGGTCGCCGTTGCTGTAAAACAATCTGGCGCCCGCATTTTAATTCCAGAAAATGAAGCAGTTGCGATTATAGAGGCGGCTTTAAAAGCCAGATTATTATAAAGACATCTGAAAAATCTCATCTCAATGTCATTCCGAGGAGTAGGGCGAAGCGAAGAATGACAAAGGACTATCTATTTTTCAGATGTTCTTAAAATTACTTTGCACTTGATGAACCAAACATTCTTGTTTGTGCATATATACTCTTTTTGGTTTAACGGAAATACCAGCTTATCATCAGATAGGATGGACCTATAGATGTTTTCTGAATGAAAGAAGTTTTCAACATACTCAATGACGTGATCATGGCGTTCATTCCGCTTTTTGTGGCGATCGATGTGCCGGGACTCGTGCCTATTTTCCTATCGCTGACGCAGGGAATGACGCTCAAATCGCGCCGGAAACTGATTATTGAAGCAACACTCACCTCGGCAGCCGTCGCACTGGTGTTTCTGGTAATGGGAAAAGTGATTTTCAAATTTCTTGGTATCACGGAAAATGATTTCCGTATCGGCGGGGGAATCGTACTGCTGGTGCTGGGCGTGACCGATTTGCTTTTTTCCAGCAACGAGAAGAAGGATTCCGGCGCTTCGGTCGGTGTGGTGCCGATCGGTATTCCGTTGGTAATGGGTCCAGGCGCGCTCACGGCGATTATCATTATCGTTGATGCATACGGGTACTGGATTTCCATGGTTTCACTAACACTGAATCTGCTCATTGTGTGGCTTACATTCCGTCATTCGGATCTCGTGATGAAAGTGATGGGCGAGGGTGGCTCGAAAGCGTTTGCAAAAGTTGCAGCACTCTTTCTTGTGGCGATAGCTGTGATGATGATCCGTGTGGGTGTGCAAAATATTTTAAAGTGATTTTTTGGTATTAATCATTAGCCATCCTTTTCTGTTAAAAAGCATGACAAGAATTTTTATTTTTAAGAAATATCTCAGCAATATTTCCGTTGATTAAGCATCGAATACTAACACCGCATTCTATGTCCCATCATTATCAATCCATCCTCGACTCTATTCGTAACGAAGTACTACCGCTGCAAAACGACGGTGCGGTGGCAAACTATATTCCCGAACTTGCAACAATTTCTCCGAATAGATTTGGCATGCACCTGCGGTCAATTGAAGGTCACGATCATGCGGTGGGCAACAGCAATGAGAATTTTTCCATCCAAAGTATTTCCAAGGTGTTCGCACTCGCGCTCGTCGTGTCGCTGGTAGGAGAAAAAATCTTCAAGCGTGTCGGCGTGGAACCATCCGGCAGTTCATTCAATTCGCTGGTGCAGCTGGAATACGAGCGGGGAATTCCGCGCAATCCGCTCATCAACGCCGGCGCGATGGTGGTTTGCGACATGCTGATCGGACAACTGAAAAAGCCGAAGAATGAGATGCTGGATTTCGTCAGAATGCTGGCGCACAATAAAAAGATTATGTTCAACGAACGGGTTGCTGCGTCGGAAAAAGAATTCGGTTTCCGCAACGCCGCTCTTGCGAATTTTTTGAAGTCATTCGGCAACATTCAGCACGATGTGGACGAAGTGCTCGATCTCTATTTCCATATTTGTTCCATCGAAATGTCATGCAAGGATCTCGCAACGGCGTTTCTGTTGTTCGCCAATCACGGCAAGCATCCGGGAAACGATGAAGCGCTCCTTACTAAAAGCCAAACAAAACGCCTAAATGCGGTGATGCAAACCTGTGGATTTTATGATGAAGCAGGTGAATTTTCTTTCACCGTCGGACTTCCCGGGAAGAGCGGTGTCGGCGGCGGAATTGTTGCGCTTCATCCCCACAAATACGCAGTCGCAACGTGGAGCCCTCGGCTGAATCCCAAAGGAAATTCCGTGATGGGTATGAAGGCGCTGGAACTGTTGACAACGAAACTAGGTTCTTCGATCTTTTAGGGTTTGTATGCGTGACCTTTACCGTCGCGCAGATTCACATAAGGCGCAACCATACAGGTCGCGGATCCAAAAACAGTTTTTTGAAAAACATGCTCCAATCCATCCACCAATCACCAACTCAATCATCCGAAACAAAAACCACGCTCATCATGCTGCATGGACGGGGATCGGACGAACACGACTTGTTCGGACTAAAAAACTCTCTCGATCCGCGGCTGGAGATCTACTCACTCCGCGCGCCATATGAATTCGACTGGGGCGGATACTCGTGGTTCGATCTGCATGAAGATGGTTCGGTGAATCTAGAAGGATTCAATCGCAGCAGGAACGAAATTCTCACGTTCATTCAATCCATCAAAACAAATAAACTCTATCTGCTCGGCTTCAGCATGGGAGCGATCATGTCGTATTCTATTGTGCTCACGCAGCCGAAACTCTGTGCCGGTATTCTCGCGCTGAGCGGATTCGCTCCCAAACAAATTGAATCTGAATATAAACTCAATGAACTGCACGATCTGCATTTTTTTATCTCTCACGGTATCAACGATCCGATCATTCCTGTTGCGGAAGCACGCCGCACAAAAGCGCTGCTGGAAGGTTCAACCGCAAAAGTAACATACAACGAATACCGCATGGCGCATCAGATCAATGAAAATTGTTTGATGGATATCAAGGCGTGGTTCCATCTTCAATGGTGATGGTGTGTCAGCTTTCAACGGATCATAGAAAAAATAAATGAATATCTCTTTTTCTTCTGTTCACTTTGGTATTGTCGTTGTAAATCTTAATGCGCCTCACTATCTTTGCAAACAGGAACGCTGATGTTATTGTACAAGCGCTTGTTGCGTCAGAATGTATCCTAGCGCACTGTTTTTCAACTAGTTATTTTCTATCATGCCGAACATTATTGTGCAATTCTGAATCCGGGGGGAATCGTTTGTTCATCGTTTTGGCCATATTGCTATTGTTGAGTGGTCCACTCTCCGCGCAGCAGCCAACGGGACTTTCAACGGCAAAGCGTGTTACGCAGTATCATCTTGATACGTGGCAGGAAGTGCAAGGATTGAAACATAACTCTATTATTGCGCTTACTCAGTCTGCGAACGGATATCTGTGGCTTGCTACCTATGCAGAGCTCTACCGGTTCGACGGAGTTACATTCAAAAATTACGAAACCGCATTAAACGGTTCACAACCGCGCAGTCTGTTTCAGGATTCGCAAAAACGGATGTGGATCGGCACAACGAACGGGCTCTATTCTTATACTGACGAAATCTTCTCCCGCATACCGCTCGATCCTTCGCTTCCCCAGGGAACCCTCAGCGCCATCACCGAACTGCACGACGGAACACTGTTGTTCGGAACACAGTCCGGAATTTTTTCTTTTGACGGTACAAAATTTCTGAACCGCTCCATCGAATTTGATGTCGTTAATTCTGCAGTTTGGTGTATTACAGAAACCAGTGACGGCGAAATCTGGATCGGAACGGATCGGGGAGCACGACGTAAAACCTCTTCTTTTGTTGAACAGATCGACACCACTTCCGGATTTTTGAAACATAATATTGTCCGTTCCATTCTTGAAGACCGATTCGGGAATATTTGGATTGGCACCGGCGGCGGCGGAATCACACGTTACCGGAACGGTGTCTTCTCTACATTCACTACTCAAGACGGTCTGCAAAGCAACGTTATCCGCATTTTATTTGAAGACCGCAACGGCAGCGTTTGGATCGGCAGCAGCGGAGGAGGATTATCGCGTTATCTGAACGGCCGGTTTGAAACACTGACGAGCGTGGACGGTTTAACAACTGATGTCGTCTGGGCGCTCTGTCAGGATCGTGAAGGTTCGCTCTGGATTGGCACTGGCGGAGGCGGGTTAAACCGGCTGCGCGATTCTCGGTTTACCGCGCTGACAAAAAAAGAAGGGGTGGGAAATAATTTTCTTTGGACCGTGTATGAAGACAATCGCGGCGTGCAGTGGATCGGCACGAACGGCGGAGGAATAACGACGTGGGAAAATGGAACAGCAAAAACATATACAGTCGGCACAACACCCTTGAGTAATATCATCCGTACAATTGTGGATGATGCAAAAGGAACCATCTGGGTCGGCACATCGGACGGAGTGTTCCGGTCATCTTCCAGTCCGCCGCATGCATTTCAGAAATATCTTCCTGTCACCGCAAAACAAATTTTTGCAATCACCCGCACGAAGGATAATACGATCTGGATCGGAACTCAAAACAATGGAGTATACTCATTCTCTAACAATCGTGTTGTTCAATTCACCACGGAGAATGGACTTCCGCATAATACCGTTCGAACAATCACACAGCATCCGAACGGAAGCGTTTGGTTCGGTACAGACAGCGGCATCGTTATTCTGACAACATCGAATAAAAAACAAGAATGGAAACTCTTCCCACAAAATGCATTGTTCGCCGACGATGAAATTCGTGAAGTGTATATCGATGCCGACAGTGTCGTGTGGGTCGGAACGGATCGAGGTAGTTTGCGGCGGATCTCCGGAAATTCTGTGACGCAATTCGCTCGGGAACAAGGATATGACGCCATTGCCGTACACGAGATCCAGGAAGACGATCTGGGATATCTTTGGCTAACCTCTAATAAGGGTATTTACCGTGTAAATAAATTCTTGTTGAATGAAATCGCCCGCGGTGAGCTGTCGGAAACGAACTTTACACTGTACGGTATTGTGGACGGTATGGGAAGCAGCGAATGCAACGGTGGAAATCAGCCGGCAGGATGGAAAATGAGAAACGGCACCATCTGGTTCCCAACAATGAAAGGAGTGACGATCGTCGCACCGCAAAAGCTTCCGACAAACACCATTGTTCCGCCAGTGTATATTGAACAAGTAACGGCAGACGGAAAACTCGTTGAACTTATGAACTCCACGGCCGAATTAAACGCCGGAGCAAACCGTGTGACGATCAGTTTCAGCGCATTATGTCTTCTGGCGCCGGAACTGGTGCAGTTTAAGTATATGATGGAAGGATACGACAATCAGTGGATTAATGGCGGGAACAGCAGAACAGTTTCCTATACGAATATCGCTCCCGGCACCTACACCTTTAAGGTGATCGCATCGAATAACGATGGAGTCTGGAATAACGATGGAGCATTTTTAACAATCACGCAGCATCCGCATTTCTATCAAACATCCTGGTTCGGCATTTCGGTAATGCTTCTCTTCACCGGCATTGTGTTTTCTGCATATCGCTTTCGTATTAACGCATTGAAAAAACGTGAACAAGAGTTAGAAATGCTTGTAGAAGAACGAACACATAATCTCCATATTGAAAAAGATCGTGCGGAACAGGCAAACAGATTTAAGAGCGACCTGGTGAACATTGTTGCCCACGATTTGAAAAACCCTTTAACCACCATTGTCGGCATGTCTCATTTGTTGCAAGAGGATGATTTTGGCAGAGAGATGGTGAAAGATTCGGCAAAAGCCATTTCCGGTTCGGCAGAACAAATGGTGGATTTGATCACCGACTTTCTGAATGTAGAATCGATGGAACAGGGGAAAATCAACCTTAATAAAATGTCTCTGAGCGTATCCGAATTGACTGGTTATGTTGTCTCTACCAACAAACAACTGGCGGAAAAGAAACAACAACCGGTAAATCTTTCTGTCTGTGACAGCACACAAAGCATGATCATGGGCGACTCTGAACGTTTGTATCAATCCGTCGAAAACCTCTTCAGTAATGCTGTGAAATATTCGCCGCTTGGTTCCCCTATCGATATCAGTGTGGAACGAGTGAACAACATGGCGCGCGTCTCGGTGAAAGATTACGGTGCTGGATTAAGCGAAGCGGACCAGAAAAAACTCTTCGGAAAATTCCAGAAACTTTCACCGCGACCAACAGGAAATGAATCATCCAACGGACTCGGTCTTTCCATTGCAAAGCTGATTGTAGAACTGCATGGCGGAAAGATTTGGGCGGAAAGCCAGTTGGGTGTCGGAAGCACGTTCTTTATTGAACTCCCTCTGGAATCGTAAACCATCTTCTCTGTGCTGTTTAGGCATTCAAAAAATTCCTTCCCCATTTTTTTTATTCGCCTGTGATATTTTTGTGATATTTTTCCCGTAATTTATCTACCGATGAGACATGTCCTAGTTATAGAAGACGACAAAGATATTACCGAACTGCTGAACATTCATCTGAAGGATCTTGGCTGCAAAGTCACCACGGCGCATGACGGCGGTAAAGGGTACACGCTAACGCAAAAGAATGCGTTTAATCTGATTGTGCTCGATGTAATGCTTCCTACCATGGATGGATTAGAAATTTGCCGGCGCATTCGTGCGGATAAAAACAATACGCCGATTCTGATGCTCACCGCAAAGTCTGAAGAGCTGGATAAAGTGCTCGGACTGGAAGTCGGTGCGGATGATTATCTCACAAAACCGTTCAGTGTGCGGGAATTTATTGCACGGGTAAAAGCAATTTTCCGTCGCGCAGAAGCACTGAAGAGTGAAACTGTTTCTGCCGAGAAGGCAGCATATCTCGTCTTCGGAGATATTGAGATTGACCGTGAGCGCAGAAAGGTACAGCGCAAAGGGAAACGATTAGATCTAACTGCAAAAGAATTCGACCTGCTATTGCTCTTTGCTACACATCCAGGAAAAACCTATACGCGCGAACAATTGTTGGAACTTGTGTGGGGATATCAGTTCAACGGATACGATCACACCGTAAACTCCCATATCAACCGGCTCCGGTCGAAAATTGAAGATGACATGTCCAAACCGCGATATATTCTCACGGCGTGGGGAGTCGGATACCGATTTGCAGAGCACGAGGAAGTTGAAACGTGAAAAAATTTTTACGCTCGCTTTACTGGAAAATTTCCGCAACCTTCCTTGCAATTCTCATCGTTCTATCGGTAGTCTACATCTACATCATTGCCTTTTCTGCGGACATGTATTTTCAGGAAGCAAACCAGCGCCTCAGCACTCCGATCGCGCAGCGCCTGATCAATCATTACCAACCCGTTGTCGACCATCGGATTGATACTGTCCGGCTGGAAGAGATTTTTACGATCCAAAAATTGTTCAATCCAAGCATCGAGGTGTATGTGCTGGATACTTCCGGAACAATTATTTCTCATTGTCCCTCGAATACCAAAATCTGCAAAATGTCCGTCACGCTTCTTCCGGTAAAACAGTTTGTCTCTGTGCAGAAGCCGGAGTTTCTAATGGGAGACGATCCCAAGTATGACATGGTGAAAAAAACATTCTCCGCTGCAGAGTTAAAGGATGACGGTAGGGTGATTGGATATTTGTATGTGGTGCTCGGCAGCGAGGAATTCGACAATAATTTTAAGATGCTTGCGGGAAGTTACATTCTGACGATCGGAACGCGTTCCATGACGATTACTCTGTTTGCGGCTGCGATTATCGGATTGATTGCACTACTGTTTATTACGAAGAATCTCCGCACCATTGTTCGCACTGTCCGCGATTTCCAGCAGGGAGACCATCAGGCGCGGATTCAACTCTCATCTACCGGCGAATTGAATGAGTTGGCAACATCATTCAACGAAATGGCTGACACCATTGTAAGCAACATTGAAGAGATGAAAACGATGGACAATCTTCGCCGTGAGCTTGTCGCCAACGTTTCACACGATCTCCGGACGCCGCTGGCAACGATCCACGGATACATTGAAACACTGTTGATCAAATCCGAATCGCTCTCACCCAACGAGCGCGAAAAGTATTTAAAGACTGTTCTGTCTTCCACCGAACGGCTGAGAAATCTTGTGGAAGAACTGTTCGAGCTATCCAAACTGGAAGCAAAACAGACCCGCCCGGATCCCGAACCATTTTCCATCACCGAGCTGGTGCAGGATATCGGTCAGAAATATCTTATCATTGCGGAACAAAAAGGTATCCGATTTAGATGCATTCTTCCGCGCGATCTTCCTCTTACGCTCGCCGACATTGCGTTGATTGACAGGGTAATCCAAAATCTTGTCGATAACGCTATTAAGTTCACTCCTTCCGGCGGAACAGTGACGATCGAATTACAGCGTCAGGCACAGTCGGTAGATGTGGTTATCAGTGATACTGGGGAAGGAATCGCAGAGGATGATGTTCCCCACATTTTTGACCGATACAACAAAGGAAGCCAGAAGAATATGTTCCAGAACGACGGCGCCGGACTTGGGTTAGCTATTGTAAAGAAAATTCTCGAAGTCCATAATATCTCCATCTCTGTCACAAGCAAAAAGGGGGAAGGAACAACGTTTTCATTCCCGCTGCCGGTGATGTAAGCAAATATTGTCCGACTGCTTCACAATTTTTTACCCCTCTGTGATAATTTCGTGATAGGTGCTGCGTATCTTGCCTGCGTCAATTTTTCAACAATCATTATCTTAAAGGCATATGAAAAACTTACTTTTCGGATTTCTGTTTCTTCTTGTAGCGGCTGGATGTAAGGAGAGCGACTCTCCAACTGCCAATACTATTATTACGGTGACCGATGCACAGCTTTATCAGCTGGCAAGAACAACATCGAAAGCGGCATTCTTTAACAATTCTACCGATACCGTCCCGGGTAACAGCGGCGCCGCTCATGCGGGGAAAATAATTGTGTGGTACAATGCCAAAGCGAAAGAGCAATTGGATACACTGGGAAGAGTAAAAACATTGGCAACATTTTCTGATTCCTCTCTGATTGTCAAAGAAATTTTTAATGACAACGGTGTCCGTCAATTTTATGCCATCATGTTAAAACTTTCCGCCGCTTCAAATAAAGGTGCGGGAAACTGGGTTTGGGCAGAATTAAAAGGAAATGGAGATGTATTCATTTCTGCCTCGGAGAATGGCCAGAAATGCGGAGCATGCCATACCCCGGGAATTGACTATACCCGAACGAATGATTCACATCCGTAATTACAATCCTCAATCTTGACATTCACTCTTCGAGGGAATATATTGCGTCTCACAAACAAGACTTTATTATCCGATATACATTAACTCACATTTTTTACACATACAACAAAAGGAGTTCGAATGAAACCAAACAAATTTTCCAATCTGCTAATGACCGCCGCTGTCGCCGGTCTGTTGAGCGGATCTGTCGCAAGTGCACAGGATAAAGCCCCCGCAAAAGCAGCAACAAAAAAAGAAGTAAAGAAAGACGGCTGCAGCGGTAAAGACGGATGTAAAGGAAAAGATATGAAGAAGGGGAAGGACGGCTGCAAAGGGAAGGATGGTTGTAAAGGAAAAGATAAAGCGAAAGGAAAAGACGGTTGCAGCGGTAAAGACGGTTGCAGCGGTAAAGACGGTTGCAATGGACACGACGAGAAAAAAGATGAAGTAAAAGAAGAAATTAAAACAGACGAAAAGAAACCGCTCTAATTGTTATTATGCTTTTATCGCCGAAGCCGCTTGTCCGAAGGACTCCTTCGGAACTGCGGCTTCGGCGTTCTATTGCAAAGAGGATCAATGACCCAAAATAAATGGAACATCCCCGATTTCGGTTTCGGCGTCGGACTGCGCAGCGTTCATTACAACCATATTCTTGAACACCATCCCAATGTGGATTGGTTTGAAGTAATCTCGGAAACATATCTTGAATCCGGCGGACGAGTGCGGTACGTGTTGGACCAGGTGGCGGAACGGTATCCAATTGTTCTTCATGGCGTCTCGCTTTCTGTCGGCAGCAGCGATCCGGTCAATTTCGAATACTTGAAACTGTTGAAAGCGCTCGCCGATCGGGTGAAAACACCGTACATCTCTGACCATCTCTGTTGGACGGGTGTGAATGCACACAACGTGCACGACTTACTTCCAATTCCCTATACGGAAGAATCACTGAAACACATTGTAGGCAAAGTAAAACAGGTAATGGAATTTATGGAGCGTCCTCTCGTGCTGGAGAATGTTTCCACCTATGCGCAGTTCTCTACTTCCACGATGACAGAGTGGGATTTTCATGCGCGGCTGATGGAAGAATCGCAATGCGGCATGCTGATGGACGTGAACAACATTTACGTCAGCGCGTACAACCATGGCTTCGACGCGAAAGAGTTTATTGACCGGATTGATCCGTCGCTTGTTTGTCAGTATCATCTTGCCGGCCACACAAATAAAGGAACGCATATTCTGGACACACACAACGATTACGTGATTGACGCAGTGTGGGAATTGTATCGTTACGCCTATCAGCGAACCGGCGGACGAAACACTTTGCTGGAGTGGGATGAGGATATTCCGGAGTTTGATATAGTGCACGAAGAAGCGCTGAAAGCAAAAAAATACCGGAACGAAACGATCAATCCGCAAGCACCTCGCTCAATCAGACCGACGGTTGCACCTAAAATGCGGCTCACTCCCATAGAAAAGAACGAACTGGTCAATTCCATGAGCCACAAACTCTAACTGCATGAAACCAACAATTCCGCTTAATACATTACAACGGTGGATGCAATCGGTCATCGAACACCCCGGCACAAATGACGAAGCGTGGCATTCCGAACAGGCAGTGCAGCAGCTACCGTTCGATACCGCGTACGGCGCAGTGCTTCCGTCATCCACATTAACGCCGGTGGAACGAATCGCGATTTATCGCAGGATGTTTTTTCTTCGTATGACCGAGTCTATGACAATCGATTATCCGGCGGTAAAATGGTTTTTCGGTGAAGAGGAGTTTGACCGCATTGTTACGGAGGAATATGTACAGAAATATCCTTCTCGCAGTTATACGCTGAATCATCTTGGTAGGCACTTTCCGGAGTTTTTCCGCGAATCATCGATTGCGGAAAAAGAGTTTCTCGCAGATCTGGCAACATTAGAACTTTCTATAACGAATAACCTTGAAGCTGAAGAAAAACCGCTCATTACCCAACAGCAGATTGCCTCTGTTCGTGCGGACCAATGGGGATCTGTCCGGTTAATTCCTATTGCTGCGATAGAATTGTTGGAGCTCAACCACAACGCGTGTGAATTTCTGGATGCAGTGAATGAAGAGACAGAAGTACCAACGCCGGTTCGTAAAAGAACATATGTTGTCGTCTATCGAAATTCTTTCCGCTCGTATTGGGAAGCATTATCCGCACAGCAATTTGTTTTATTGTCTTCTCTCGTTTCCGGAAAACAGTTCGGAGATGCCATCGTACGTTTGGCCGAGCAATTTCCTGGAACGGAAGAACAACTGCAGAACGACCTTTTTTATTGGTTTAACGAATGGATCGCGAAAGGACTGTTTTCAGATCTCACGGTAACATAGCACCTTAATATTTTTTTTATCAACCTTCATACAGACTACCATGCTTGCTATACTCATTCATCGCATTAATCTTTTCCATAAACGATATACAAACGCTCTTGCATTACTGCAACATCCATTGTTACTATTAATTCGGTTATACTGGGGATACGATTTTTTTCAAACAGGCCTTGGAAAACTAAACAATCTCGAACGGACCACAGATTTCTTCATGTCGCTCAACATTCCTTTTCCGCTGTTCAACGCTATTGCTGCCGGCGTAACAGAATTACTCTGTGGAATATTACTGATAATCGGTCTCGGTTCGCGCTATTTTACTTTACCGCTTATCGTCATTTTATGCATCGCGTATGCAACGGATGATTACGAAGCGCTAGTGAACATCTTCGGTGATGTGGAAGCGTTCGTTGCTGCCACTCCATTCCAGCACCTGCTAGCTTCATTGATTGTGCTGGTGTTCGGTGCGGGCGCAATCTCTGCGGATAGACTCGTCCGGTGGAAAATGGAAAAAAAATAGAATTACCATATACTTTTGCATAAAGCCTTGCAACGTTTGCAGGGCTTTTGCGTTTAAAAAGCACACAAATCGACTGTCAATCTGTTCAGTAACTGATGTTACGCAGAAAGGTAAAAATGATTCGACGCGGCGCAGAACAGAGGTCATCCTGAGCAAATCCTTTGCTGTTTGTTCCGAAGGAATCCCTGCGGGAAAGGATGCGTCTCCCGATAGGGATGCCTTCGGCAGAAGGATGACTTAACTAGCTTAGCCTGCGCCTTGCTCACCATGACCGTTTTTCTTGTTTTGCGTAACGTGAGTCAGTAATTAACAATCACGTCATGTTGATGACTTGCCCGCCAGGTTTGTTTGGCGGGATGCCAGCATCTATCCCGACATAAGATGGCGAAATGAGTTCGGCATGATGTTCACTTGAAAATGACACACAATCCATAAATTCCATCATTTGTTCAACTTATAAAATTTCCCTATCTTCTATCTCAATTCACATCAGGTGCCTTTATGCCAAACGTTGTTATTACAGGAATGGGTCTGATCTCCCCCTTGGGTCTTACCGTGCAAGAATCGTGGAACAATGCGATTGCCGGTACATCAGGTGTCGGACACATTACCAAATTTGAAAAAGAACGCTTCACCACCCAAATTGCTGCCGAAGTGAAAGGATTCGACCCGAAGAAATATTTTGATGCAAAAGAAGTCGGCCGGTGGGATCTGTGTCTTCAATTTGGTCTCGGCGCTGGACTGGATGCTGTCGCTGATTCAGGTTTGAAAATTACTCCGGAAAACGCCGAGCGAGTCGGGATTATTATGGGCTCCGGTGCAGGAGGATTAATCGGCATCAGTCACACATCGTTAAACCTTGATGCGGGTGGACAAAAACAGGTCTCGCCGTTTTTTATTCCTTCAGTCATTATCAACATGATTTCCGGTATGCTCGCCATCCGAATTGGCGCTAAGGGAATTAATTATGGCGTCGTCTCCGCTTGCGCAACAAGTAATCACGCCATTGCGGACGGTTACCACGCCATTAAACGGGGCGAAGTGGATGTGATGGTAGTTGGCGGTGCCGAAGCGTCCATCACAGAGATCGGTATAGCAGGATTCTGTTCCGCGCGCGCTATGAGCAAACGGAATGACGAGCCGCAACGCGCATCACGTCCGTTCGATATAGACCGTGACGGATTTGTCCTGGGAGAAGGCGCTGGCGCTTTTGTGATTGAAGAAGAAGAGCATGCGAAACAACGCGGCGCAAAGATTTATGGAAGAATTCTCGGCGTCGGCATGACTTCCGATGCATATCATTTTACCGCTCCGCCCGAAGACGGTGACGGCGCCATGCGTGCAATGAAACTGGCAGTGCAATACTCCGGACTGAAGCCGGAAGATATCGATTACGTAAATGCACACGGCACGTCAACCGGCCTTGGCGATGTTGCGGAAACAAAGGCCATCAAACGCCTCTTCGGCGATCATGCGAAAAAAATCATGGTCAGTTCTACCAAATCCATGCACGGACATCTGCTTGGCGCTGCCGGCGCCATCGAAGCGGCGCTAACCATTCTCGCTTTACAAGAAGGAATTATTCCTCCGACGATTAATCTGGATAATCCCGATCCCAAATGCGATCTGGATTATGTTCCGAATGTTGCGCGGAAAAAAGAAATTCGATACGCGCTTTCCAACGGCTTCGGATTCGGCGGCACAAACGCCAGCATTTGTTTCGGAAAAGCATAAATGCCCAGTACGAAAAACAAACAACCGCTCTCCATTTTGATCGTCGACGACGATATTTCGTTGACTGTCTATATGAGGAACGCGCTTTTGTTGGATAAGCATCGTGTGTTTCTCGCGGTGAATGAACATGGCGCACAGGAAGTGCTGAAACATGAAACCATCGACAT
>Ga0172379_10001820_pt1 | contig 40706 bp, 33 predicted proteins | sample GrowelOW334metaG_FD_119756 | JGI IMG/M metagenome (GOLD analysis project Ga0172379, IMG submission 119756) | Groundwater microbial communities from an aquifer near a municipal landfill in Southern Ontario, Canada - Groundwater well OW334 metaG | ecosystem: Environmental > Aquatic > Deep... | reverse complement strand
TGACAATTCCACGAATTCGCCTTTCTTCACCAAGACATTGAGGTTACTGAAAACCGCTCTGCCATTGGTTAAACCAGCGACGGTGCCCAAAAGCACGCCGTGGGTGTCATCATAAAGCTTGATATCTTTGACATCGCTGTCGCCGGCCGTGCCGTTGCGAACCGCGGTGATCTGCGTCACCTTTTCATCTTCGTTAGAAGCGGTGATCTTCACTTGCGTGAAGCGCACATCGGCGGCATCAGTATCAACAGTCAAATTGCTGTCATTGCGAGTGCCCAAGCTGCCGTCATCCAAGGTGGCCGTACCAATGGTAACATTGGCAATAGTCATCTGGTTGCCCTGCACCGGGAAGGTGCCGGCAATCGAAGCAGTGGAGGTGACATCGCTAGCTGAAGCTAAACTTAAGCCAAGCAAATGACCCTGAACCGCCGTGCCGGTAGCCGCAATCGTGCCGGCGAGAACCAATTTCTTGGTGCTGTTAGCCGGAACGCTGATGGACAAACCGCTGAAAGAAGCAATGTGAGAGGAGTTCAAAGATTGGGAATTGCCAACCTGCACGCCGTCCAAAAACAATTTGACGGAGCCAAAGTTAGCATCGCTACCTAGGCCAACGCGAGTGACTTTAACACCCGTGACAGTGGCGCCATCGGAGCCAGCTGACAAGTTAACATAGGTAAACGGAACATTGTTGGCCAAGTAAGGCACCGAGGTCGAGCCTGGGGTGTCAGAAGCCAAAGCAACATTCAAAGAACCAACAGTCGGAGTGATAACACCGCCGGTGCCGCCAGTTTGGGAAGTATCCCGCATGGCGTTAACCGCGCCGGTAATATCAGCGCCGGAAGTATAAACCAACGAATCAGAGATGGTGAGGACATCGCTCAATTTCAAGCGATTAGCCGTCATCGCATCAGTCGTCAATTTTTGTTTCTGAGCGCTAGCATTCACATAATAAACATCAGCCGCACCCGCGTATTTGATCAACGCGCCTTCCGGATGAACATTGGAAGCGAGCGCCGAACCGGTGGTGTAGTTGGTGAAGAAAGCATCGGAAACATCAACTACCCGCTGAGCCCAGTTGGCTCCGTATAAAGTAACCGCGCGAGCTTCACTATCGACATGATGTAGAACGCCATTCGGGCCGACCGCGTAAACCTTGGGGTCAGTGGTGATTTTCACCAGCTTGGTGCCGGCGCGCATCAACACATTGGAACCCAAAGGAATCACTTGTAATTCGGCCTGGGTGAGAGTTTTCACCGTGGAGAAATCACTATACCATGAGAAGTAAGTGGCTTCATTCGGGAAAACATAGCGTTTGCCATTGGCATAGTAGTAGACGGACGACAGACCACTCATTTTGATCAAATCGCCTTCCACCGCCGCGGCAGAAACGCCCAGCGGCAATAAAGCCGCTAATCCCACCGCCCAGAAAATGGTCGCGACCACCACTGAGACAGTGAAACCTTTTTTAATTAAATTTGTCATAATAACCTTTTTTCTTTATTAAGCCTTTCAGTCAAGATTACCGCCCAATTGGGATGCGCTAACCTCGAGCCGAAATAGCTTTTATTTTTTTAATTGTGAAAACTTCGCCTGACGGCGAATCGACCTTGCGGGTCTTCACAGCTTCATTAATCGGTGAACTAGTCACCAAACTCTTTATTTGCCGAAACGCCGGCGAACCAAGAATTTGCTAACTACTTCAAGGTCTCCGCCGGCTCCACTTCTTTTATCACCGACGCGCCTTCAACCTCAACCGCCGGCAAAACCGGCTCAGTCAAAGCCGCCTCGGCGTCCCGTAACGCCTGGCTCGCCTCTTTTAATTTATTTAAAACGGAAGTTAAATCATTGCCCGCCAAAGCCGCCTGGGCTGATTCCAAACTTTGACCGCTTAAAGCTAATTCTTCCCGCGCGGTGGCTAAACGGGTGGCAGCCGCCTGCCGCTGGGCCTTGGCGCTAATAACTGATAAAGCGTTTTCTTGATTATTCGCTTCTTGCTTTAAAGCAGTTAATTTTTCTTTGGCTTTATTGATCCGTTCGCCAATAATCTGCTTGATCGCCTCCGGTGAAAGCGCCGCGCCGGCGAGCTGTTGTTTCTCAACCATAATTTCCAGCGCCTGATCGGTTGTCGCCAAAGACAAATCCAAAACTTCTTTGACCTGCTGGCCAAAGTCATTGCTTTGGGATTTTATCGCCTGCTCGCTCTCGGCCAGTGATTTTGAATAACCGGTGGTTTGGCTGTTAACCAGCGTTGCCAATTCAGCCGTTTTTTCCGCGTTGCCCTGGCCGGCCAATTGGGCTAAATTATTATTAACTTGCTCGAGATTTTTTTTGTAGCTGGCAAGGGTGTTTTTGATTTCTTTCTGCCGGCCGCTAGTTGGCTGTTCGGCGCTCAGCCGTTTGATCTCATCGAGCCGCTTGCCGGCAAACTCCATTTCCAGCTTGGTTTTATCTTCCGCTGAAGTGGTAATGGCGGACTGGACTTTCTCGGTGGTGATTTTAACATTGTAGAGAAGATCGCCCGGCAGACTGCGGTCCGCCCAGGCTGAAGTGACGGAACTGCCCAAAAGAAAGACGATAACCAAACCGACGGCCGTCACGGCGCGGACCGCGAGCCGAACCGGGAAAAGCACCTGCACCGCCTGCCAGCTGAAGTTGGCGCCGGCGCGGGAAAACAGCTCAACTGGCTTCGCTTGCTGGGAGCGGATTTGGGATAACAAAATCTCCCGGTTCCGCGACACCCATTCGATGTCCGGCTGGCCGGTTTCTAAAGATTTTAATTGTTTTAACAACTCGTGGTTATTCATGGCGGTGATTTTTTTCCGCTAGATTTTTTAGAGTCGTCAGCGCTCGGTGCGCGAGCACTCGGACATTGCCGTTGGTTTTATCAAGAACCTTGGCAATCTCCGAAACGCTCAGCTCGTCCAGATATTTCAAAATGATAATTTCGCGATATTCGTCTTTCAGTTGTTTGAGGTATTTTGCCAGCTCTTCCTGGTCCAGCCACAGCTCGGCGATTTTTTCCGCGCCCGCAGTCGGGTCGGGAATCTCGGCAAGAATTTCTTCCGACTCGAGCGCGATAGTTTTCTGGCTTTTTTGCCGGTAAAAATCAATCACCAGATTGCGCGCCACTTGATAAGTGAAGGCATTGAGGTTATCAACTTTCTTGCCGGCAAAAATGTACTCCCAAATTTTCAAGAATGCCTCAGCAGTTAGATCTTCCGCTTCTTCCTTTGAGGAAACCTTAAAGTAAATGAAGCGGTAAATTTTCTTTACATAGATATCATAAAACTGACCGAAGGCCTCTGGATCCTTAGTTTTTAGCTTCAAAAGCAAGAATTTCTGAGCTAAGAGATTAGGCATTAAATTAGACGCGAAGCTGCGTCAAGCGTTACACTTAAGAGCCTAAATAGCTAATTTTAGGTGGTATTTGGAGATAAAAACAATGCGGCTATTGTAGCTAAAAACAGGGCTTAAAGCAAGACGGTTATCCACGAATAATACAAGGTATAAATCGGTTTTAGTTGAAATTAACCGCTCAATAATTTTTAATTTAAAATTCCTAATTTTTAATCAATTTTTAAGGTTTAATTTTAAATAACCACGAACTTGGTTGGAAATTAAAATTAAGAATTAAACATTATAAATTCATTAAAAATTTTAAATTAAGAATTAGAAATTCCCTGTTATTTGTCCACAATATCGTAGACATAATCAATCAAATTTGCTAAAATTGAACTAGTTAAAAACCTAAAGATTATAATATGCCATTAAACTCCCCTATCCGCCTATCCTTATCCGAAGCCGCTAAAATCTTTGGTGTCTCCAGCAAGACCATCCGCCGGGCAATCAATGACAAAGAGATTGGTTATGTGGTGGTACGCGGCCGCTATCGGGTTAATTTTGACAACCTCCTGAAGTGGTCGCAGAAACGGCCGACGGTGAAAAATAAACTAGCCAAAGAGGGAATTGGTCAGTTTGTGGATAAGTGGAAGATCTCGGCCCCGCTCTACTCGCCGAACCCAGAGAGGATATCCACAGGGGAGGAGGCGAAAGAATAAACAAATTATTTACTTAATAAAAATACCCTCAACGCGTGTGGAGGGATTTTTTTTAATTATAAGTGCAAAGTTCAAAATCCAAAGTTCAAATCAAGTTCAAATGTTAAAATATGTAGTAGTTTTGGTCTTTGAACTTGATTTGAACTTTGAATCTTTGGATTTTGAACTTTAAACCGTGCAATACTAAAAACTAAATTTACTTTATAACAACAGCCTCCAAAGACGCTTCTTCCGCCAAAAGTTCTTTATAGACATCGCCTGTCTTCCGCGCGATATCATCCCAATTATAATTCTGGTTAATATAATCACGGCCGGCGGAACCGACGGTTTTAACCAAATCCGGCCGAGAAAGTAAAAGCTCTAACTGACTAACTAGATCAGCGACATCTTTATTTTTGAAACTAAAACCATGGTCTTTAACCACTTCCAAATTTTCGGCAATATCCGAAGACAATACTGCCCGGCTATAACTCATGGCTTCCAGGACCGACAAAGGCAAACCTTCGGACTCGGACGGTTGGACCACGAGATAAGCATGGGCAAACAACTGCTCTAATTCAGCGCCGCCTTGGTAACCGGTAAAAATAATCCGCGGGTCGTCCTTGGCCGCCTCGCGCAATTCTTTGACATAGTCATCGGTAAACGCCGAATCGCCGACAATCACCAGTTTTTTATCGGTTTTGAGCGCGCGGTAACCATCAATCAAATAATGGATACCTTTATGGCGCACCAGGCGCGAAACCGTCAAAATATAATCATCTTGATCCAGGCCAAACTTCTCAGCGAGAAGATTGTCCGCCACCACGGCCGGCTTCCAGCTGGCGCCGGACGGAATATACACGGCCTCGCAATTATAAATCTGCGAGCAGTAAAACTGGAGAGATTTGGAAACGGCAATAGTTTTATGGGCAAAAGCGCAGGCCGCCATTTCACCAAGCTTGAGGGTCAAACGGGCAAACCAACCCCATTTCTGGTGCTTACGGTCAATGCAGTGGAAGGTCACCACCACGCGAGCCGACGGCTTAAAAATCCGCGGAATAAACGACAGCAAGGCCGGGCCCACGCCATGATAATGAATAACATCGTAAGGCGCGAACAAAGCATGAATCGTGGCAACAAAGGTATGAGAAATAGCATCTAAGTGCTTGGTGTTAATGGACGGCAGGCTAATCAGCTTGATGCCCTGAAATTCTTTCAATTCCGGATCGCTATACCACGGCCGAGTGTAAACAAAAACCTGGTGCCCGTTTTTGACTAAACGCGCAGCCAGCTCTTCGGCGTGGCGCTCAATGCCGCCAAACTTCACCGGTATTCCTTTTTGTCCGATAAACGCGATACGCATAGACGAGATTAGCTACTTAATTTCTTATTCTTTATTCTTGTTTTAACCACTTAAGAACTAAATGGTATGTGGTATATCGTATATGGGGAAACTCCCATATACCACATGCCATATATCACATTCTTCTGCTAATTTTAGCCATTTAAATCCAGCCTGCTTTCTGCTCTTTTGTGACATCCCACCTTACCATAAGCAAGGCCACCTGTCAATGTTTTTTGGGTCAAAAGTCCGGAGTCCGGAGTCCGGAGAATAAAGATCCCAGTTTAGAATTATTTAATGATTATTTTAGATTTAGTTAATGATTGATTAGGTATAATTAAACCATTAATTAATAACCTAAAACTATGCTATTCAAATCCTACCAAGACCTAATCGTTTGGCAAAAAGCCATTGATTTGGTCAAAACCGTCTATGAGTTAACCGCTTCGTTTCCCCAAGCCGAGCTTTTTGGTCTAACCACGCAAATCCGCCGAGCGGCGGTTTCTGTCCCATCTAACATCGCTGAAGGCTACGGCCGAAGATCCGACGGCGATTTTGCCAGATTTATCTTAATCAGTCGCGGTTCGCTAATGGAATTGGAAACCCAGCTATTAATTGCCAAAAGCCTAGGTTTTGGCAAGCCAGAGCAATTCCGAAAAACTGAAGGCCTGCTAATAGAAACTTCTAAATTAACCTACGCTTTTGTAGCTAAACTTAGAAGTTTTAAAAAATAACGCTCTGAACTCTAAACTCTTGGCTTTCTCTGGACTCTGGACTCTGGACTTTTATATTAAAAAGGCGGCGGGGAATGGTTCCCCGCCGCGTGTCGTGCTGTGAATAAAAGTGGCCGGACAGCCGGTCAATAATAGGCGTCGCCGCCGAGATTGACACTGCCGACACTGAGCGGCCGAGTAACGCATTCCTTCGTCCCGTCGGCATACTCCGTGCACTGCCGGAAAAGTAGCCCGGTCACGGTGCCGCCATTCAGGGCTTCCACGGCCGCGCGGCTCCAAAGGCCGGCCGTGATGCTGAACGCATCGCGAACGACCCGATTCCCGTTGATCGGCGGCCCAATCGGCTGAATCGTCCCGCCAATAACGGCAAAACTGGCGTCCAGCCAGGCCCAGCCCGAGCTGCCATCGGCCAGCCGGACGCGAATGGTGTATTCCAGACCGGCGATGGCTGAGGTCACGACAGGATATGAACCCGCCGCCGTCACGCCGCTCACCAGCAGTTCCGGGAAATTCGCGGGATCGACATAGTCGATCGCGACCTGAATCGCAATCACATTGGCCGCCGAGATAGGCGTGCCCAGCGAACTGCCATTCGCCGCCACATGGGAAAAATTCTGCAAATTGCCGTTGACAACCTGCAGATTACTGATCTCCACCGAGGTAACCCCGTCGAAAATCTCCGTCACCGTCGGCGGAATCGTCGTCGTGGTCATCCCCGTCGTGGTGGTGACCACCGTGCTCGTCGTGGTCGGCGGCTCAGAGGTGGTGGTCGTCGTCGGAGCCACAGTCGTCGTAGTAGGCGCCACCGTGCTCGTAGTGGTCGGCAACTCGGTGGTCGTGGTAGTCGGTGCCACCGTGGTCGTCGTGGTCGGCGCCTGAGTCGTTGTGGTAGTGGGTGCCTGCGTGGTCGTCGTGGTCGTGCCGGTACCGGCGGGATAGAGAATCCAGCCGCTGGTGCCAGTATCCGGATTTTCGTTCGGATCCGTATAGTACCCCGAAGGGTACAACGGGCTCCCGTTCCGCGTGAATGTCGGCGTCGGCGTAATGCCAGGACCAACCGGCGTGCCGTCGGCCTTGATAATGTCGACGGTAATCCGCACCACAGTAACCGGCGCGTCAGCCGCGGCAAAAATCTGGCCGGAGTCGGCGCTATAATTCACCGGACTTTCGGCATAAAAATCGCCCGGCGTACCATCTTCCCACACTTCACTGAATCGCCCATACTGGGCGGCGGCGGTGTACTCGGTAAGAGGCACCGACATTTTCAGATTCATCGTTTCTGCGACCGTGTCGTCGTCGCCGGTGTCGTCACTGCCATCATCATCAATCGCGTCGTCATCGATGTCGTCGCCGCCGTCATTGGTGTCGTCGGCGGTGGCTCCGTTGTCATCGTCATCACTGCTATTGCAAGCGACAACGCCCATCATCACGGTGATGATGAGACAAAAAAGGAACAAACTGCGTTTCATTTTCCTACTCCATGGTTTGTGCGCCTTTCTGGGGCGCGGTGATTCTAATTTTTTTGTTTTATTGCCCCAAAGGGGCGGTTTCTGAATTTTTCTAAGATTCTCTATTTTTTGACTCTGAACTGAACCCTTTTTAATTCCTCCTTTTGGTTTTTTTGGTTAAAAACAAAAAATGCGAGGAATCAGCGAGGATTCCTCCTCCCTTTTTATTTAGTGTGACATTCCATTGTCAACGAACTTAACGCCCTACCTTACCACGGTCAGAGATTTTTGTCAACTAAAAAAACCGCCTTTTCTGACAGGCAGAAAAAACGGCTAAAATTAGAGAAAAAGATTTAAGAATTAAGATTTAAGATTTAAGAATAAACTCCGCATTGAGTTTCCTTAAACCTATGGTTTTTAGTCTAAACGCTGGCTACCGACCATTCTTAAATCTTAAATCCTAAATCTTAAATCTCCCTTTTATTCCCAATTCACCACCCTCCCCTTCCCCCTCCCCAGCGGGTCAGAAAACAAGTCCGTGGTAATACTGGGAATGGTTTGGCGGAGTTCGCGGCCAGTGGTTTGGTCGCGGCCGGTGATAGTGATGTCCTCTAGTAAAACCGCCGGCCGGCCGATTTGGCTCGCGAGCGGGATTAAAGACAAAGCAAAGTTGGCGCTCTGCGGCAATGAGCCGTAGCCGGTGAGAGCCGCGGCAACGCCCGGCGCCCAGGAGATCTGGTTGGTTTTGGGGTCAAAGTTTAATCCGGCGCCGGCGCTGACACTTTCTTGGCCGGTCCAGCTGACATTCGGCGCGAGCGTGCCAACAACTTTAATCTCACTGACCGGATTGTAGCTAACACTCACCTGCCAAAAAATCCGGTACTTAGTTGGAATACCGACCGCCGGCGGCAAGGGCCCAACGCCTAGCTGTTCGCCTTCAGCAGTGTAATAACGGGCGAGGGCTTCTAAATCAAGACTGGAGCTCAAAAGATTTTTGCTCGCCTGCCCGTCAACCGTCACCGCAAAATCAACGCCATTCACCAGCAACGAATAATCAGCCACCGGCGCCAGTATTAAATAAACCGGCGGAGTTAAACCGGCAACAACCGTTTTGACGGTTTTAATTTTAAATTTAAATTCTTCACTTTGACCCGGTGCCAGCACGCCGCGCTTGCCCGGAGAGGTCTCGCCGCGTTCGGCAAAAATCAACTGCCGGTCGGAAAAGGCAAAAGTTTGATCACCCTTAACCGAAGTTATATCCCACAGCGGGCTGGTTAAATCTACGCTAATGGCTAGATATTTGATCGCCTCTTTTTCGTTATTCTGATAAACCAGACGATATTCCAGTTCCTCGCCCGGCAGCGGCGCGTAATCAGCCGCCTGGCCGATTAACTCGGCTTTAACGCTGAAATGGGCGTGAAAAATATTAACTGAAGTTTCTCCTTGATCCAAGAGCAAACGCCGACCGTCTGGCGCCTGGCCAAACAGTTGATAACCGAGGCGGCCGCGGTCAGCCTTTTCCGGCAAATTAAACCGAGCGCGAGCGGAAAAATCAGTTTTCTCCCCGGCCCCAAGCTCATTAAACGGCCCGACCGTACTGTCGATTATTTGTCCGCTATCGGCGTTAAGCTTAACTTCTAAATTACCCAATTTTTCCCGATAATTATTGGCGCAAGCGAGATTAAAATCAAACGCGCTTTGATTTACAGCGGTTTCCGGCATCGTCAATTGGCAACCGACTACCGAGCCGCTGATACGGTAACTGGCTGACCCGAGCCGCTCGGCTGACCAACTTAAACCGCTACCCTGATTTTCCTGAGTATAACTAAGATGGCTGAAAATTTTAGCCTCACTGCCGCTGTCGCCCCAAACTTCACCGGTTAATTCTAGCGCGCCGCCTTTCCCCGGCAAAATATCGCCGAGGCTGATCGCGCCGGTTTTGAGGTCATACCGCGGGTCGCTTGCCGTTTCGGCCTGAAAACTTACCGGCAAGTCCAATTTTAACAACGCGCCGCGCAAAACATCGGTTTTATTGCTGTTAAAATATCTGACCGCGATCTTAGTTTCACTGCCGTTTTGGACAATCTCGCTGACCGCGATTTCGGTCCTGACTTTGAGGGCAATCGCCCATTTAGCAAAAATCAGGTTTAAATAAAGATTGCCGAGGATCAAAACAACCACCGCCAAAAACATAATCAAATCAGCCACCAGGTGCTTGCGGTTGAATTTGTAGCGGACTTGATAGCGACGGTGCAGACGGCGGACGATGAAGCGCCAAGGGCCGAAGGTGAGATCGATTAATTTTGACATATATTTTAAATATAAATTTAAGCTGGTGGTAGTTGGCGTTTAAACCAATAAACACAAACAGAAGTGCAAAATCCAAAATCCAAAGTTCAAATCAAGTTCAAAAGCCAAAACTCTGGCACCTTTTGATCTTTGAACTTGATTTGAACTTTGAACTTAGGGTTTTGAACTTTAAACGATGCTTAGAAATTTAAACAACCTTAAAAAGTATTAAGACTACTAACCAGTATTTCCATTATCCCATCCCGATTGATGTCATTCACCGCCACTTCGGCGCCACTGCGGTTGGTCGCGGCGAGCGCCAACCAAGGCTGGCCTTGCATGACGCCGCGGCTGTTCCAGACCTTGATTTCGGCCTTTTGGCCCACGCCCGGCACAGTCACGATCTCCGCCCGGCCGTCACCGGTTAAATCACCCGCGGCAATTCTAACCCCGCCGCGCTGATTTTTGTCATAAGCAAACCAGCCGGCCGAGATTAATTTGCCAGCGCCATTAAAAATCCGCAGCTGCGGGCCGCCAGTCGCCGCGCCAACGATAATTTCACTGGCGCCATTGCCGTCCAAGTCACCCAGCGCTAAATTGACCCCGCCGCGGTATTTATCGCCGTAAACATAAAAATTTGGGCCGATGTTTTCGCCTTGCCAGTTAAAAATCTTCACCGCGCCAACTCCACCCGCGCCCGGCGCGGTTACAATTTCTTGCCAGCCATCATTGTTGGTCTCGCCCGCCGCCAGGCTGATCGCGCCGCGATATGCCGCGCCATACGGCCAGAACGCCTTTTCCAATAAACCGCTGGAACCGTAAATAGCCACCCGGCCGCCCGACGCCACCACGGTTTCCCACTCGCCGTCCGCGTCAATATCGCTAGTGATAATTTTGGCCGAACCCGCGAATTGTTTTTTGTAAGTGTAAAAGCCGCCCCGCTGGCGGACGCCCGTAGTATTAAACACTCGGACAAAATAACCGTTGGTGAACGGGCTGCCAATGATTTCCGAAAGCGGCCGCAAAACCATCAGCCCTTCGTTCGCGCCCAGACGGACAAAATTGATGCGCGAGCCGTCGTTAACCGCCCGATCTTGCCCGCCGGAGATTTTTTCCAGCTCTTCCTCACCCAAAATCGCTACTCGCGGCGCGGCAGTCGCATTAACAAACACTACCCCGTTCTCAAAATCCCGCCGCCAAAAGCCGCGCGCCACTGCCGCCGAGCTGTTATCTAGGTTATAAGCGGCGCCGGTCGGACGGCCCAGATCGACATTATATTCGTCATACCACCAAAGCTGGCTATGGTCTTCGGTGCCCCAGTCAAAACTGTAATAGCCGTTATCAAGGAGAGTGGAAGTCAGGCCAAAGCGCATCAAACGGTAATTATTCTCCCCGCCGAGATTTTGCGTGTTGTTATTAACCACCGTGGACTGCGGCGGCAGGCCGGTCCGCATAAAATCAACATAATTCTGCTGGTCGGTCGTCCAATCGCTCCACGACCCGCCCTCAATCAGCCGGCCGTTGAGCGACTCTTTAAACTCATTACTGCCGTTGCCAATAATGATCGCGCCCGGGCCTTCCAGTTGGCGCGATAATGCCAGCATTTTCCGCATGCCTGCGTTCCAAGCTTGATTAAGGACCGCCGGGTCATCTTTCTGACCATCGCGGTTAATGTCAAAATTGCCGTTGTTCTGCCAAGCGAGCGAACCCCAGACATTGTCATAAAAAATTCCATCCCAGAGCCCGGTGGACATCACTTGAGCGTGCATTAATTTCGGCAAATAAGTGTTCCAGCGGTCACCTTGGCTATTCGGCGCCGCCGCGTCAGTCACATTAATCATCTGATGCCCGGGCCAAAATGAGTAACGACTGCCATCAGGCTGTAGCATCCACCAACCATCTTGAATGCCCGCTAAAATCTGATGATAAGGCCCGGTTGGCGACTCGATTTGTTGATAGTCGCCGAAACGAAATTCCTCGGACAAAACATAAGCGAGAATTTTAATTTTAGGATTCAAGGCGCGGATTTTCCGAATCTGCTCCGGGCAAACCGTTTGCGCTTGCACGCCGAGAATCAACAAATCCCACTTGGCCAACTGCGGCACCTGATCGTCGGTGATCGGCGTCTCTAGGTAATAATTGGCAAGGCGCGGGAACTGCCTCACCGTGCCGGCATCAGTCGCTGTTTTAAAGCTAAAAGCCACCGCGAGCAGACTAGCCACGGTAAGAAGGGCGATGATATTTAGGCGGAATTTAGGCATGGCTCAAGAAAAAGATTTAGGATTTAAGATTTAAGAATAAATGACCAATGCCCAAGCTCCAATGTCCATCCGCCGATTCGGCGGACCCAATGACCAATGTCCAAGCCACAACGGGGTCGCTTCGGGATTACCACCTTTGGTCATTGGGCATTGATTGGACATTGGGATTTGGATATTGGACATTTTAACCTCGGTTATCGGTTTAAACACCGGATACCGACATTCTTAAATCTTAAATCCTAAATCTTAAATCTCTTATAGATTTCCAACAACCTCTGATAATGCTCAGCCGAACTATACCTCTCTTTAACCGCCTCCCACCCTTTCTCCCCCATCGCGCCGAGATTCGGTTGACTAAGAAGCCAGTTTAAACTGCGGCCGAGTGAGCCTTTTTCCGCCGGGTTAAAGATCTGGCCGACTTCGCCGGTCACCACTTCGGGGAGCGCGCCAAGCGACGAGGCGAGTACCGGCTTGCCCTCGGCCAACGCTTCCAATGCCGCCAAGCCAAAAACTTCGTGATAAAGCGACGGCACTACGACTAGGCGCGAGTGTCGAATCACGGCGGTTAGCTCCGGGCGAGCTAACTGGCCGAGGAACTTAACTCGTTCGGTCAAACCCAATTTTTGAACCAGTTTTTCTAAGTTAACCCGCTCCGGCCCGTCGCCGGCAATCTGCAAATCTGCATCAAACTCAACTTCACGGAACGCCCGGATCAATTCTTTAACGCCTTTATTGCCGCGGAGCGCGCCGGCATACAAAATATATTTGCCCGCGCCTTTAGCCGGAGTTTTGGCCGCCGGGACAAAATGCGGCAAGACAACCACTTTCTCTGGCGGAAAACCAAACTCCACCAGTTTATTTTTCAAAAACTGGCTGGGAGCGATATAGAGATCAACATTTTTCTCATAAATCCGCGCGAGACGATTAAAATAAGCCGCCGCCGCGCCAACGGCCGAAGCGCCAATCGAATCTTTAATGCAACGATGGAGTAAACAATTGTAAAACCGGCCGCCCTGGCATCGCTCGCAAATTCGACCGTGGGTATAGAGTAAATAATTGGGGCAAATCAGGTTGAAGTCATGCACGGTCATCACCACTGGCAAGCCGGCTTCCTTAAACGCTTCTAAAACCGCTGGCGACAGTTGATGATAGATATTATGAACATGGACAATATCCGGCCGAAATTTCTGAACCAACCGGCTGGCGTCGGCCTTGGCCTGCCGGTTATAAATAATCTTGCCGATTTTCTTGATTGATCGGAGCGAATAATCCGGCCGGCTAACATCAAGCTTCCCGGTAAAATAGTCCGCGTACGGGCTGGGGCGGTTTTTACCGTCAGCCATAGCAAAAGGCGCCACTTCGTGCCCGTGTTTCTCTAGTAACTCAATTAGATTAAAAAAATAACTCTCCGCCCCGCGGTGAGGATAGTAGAACTTGTGAACCTGGAGGATCTTCATAATTGGCGCTACTTTAAAAGGTCTTTATTCTAATAAACATAATGAGAAGCTCAAAGTTCAAAATCCAAAGTTCAAATCAAGTTCAAATATCAAAATTACTATCCTTGAACCAGCGTGAAGCCAATTTTGGCCTTTGAACTTGATTTGAACTTTGAATCTTTGGGTTTTGAACTTAAAACCCTAATTACCGAAATTATTTATCACTATTTTTAACCTTTTAAGCCATTTAATCTCTCTATCACCGTCAAACTGCCCAAAAACAGCCACAACCAAACCACATAAAGATTCAGGTCCAGATAAACGCCGAAGTTGGCGACAAAAAAGAAAACTACGACTAGGCTGAAAAAGCCAGTATACACCAGGCGATCAGCGGTTGGTAAACGCCGATAAACGGCCAAGAAACTCCGACCAATCTGCAGTAGCATAAAAAGAAACGCCAAAATGCCGGCCAGGCCCATTTGGACGGCAACGGAAACAAAGTCGTTATGCAGGTCGCGCATCGGAATATAATGTTTAACATCATCAACTTGAAAATTCAAAAGCCGCCCGAGGCCGACACCAAAGAGCGGGTTAGTTTTAAACCACTCCCAAGCCTGCTGCCACGACCGCACCCGCCAGTACGCGCTGGAGTCCTCCACTGCCGAGTTGAAAAAAGACACTACGCGGAGTTGCAGTGATTTAATAATATCGCTCCCGAGTAAAAAATTGCTGGACTCCCAGGAAGCGAGCCAAAACGACAGCGCCAAGATAAAAACCACCGCCATTACTCCCAAGCCAGCGAGCCGTAAAAACCGCCACCTTTCCGCCGGCCGATAAAACCAGAGCGTTACGCCGAGGCCAAGCGGCAAAGCGAGCCATAAATGCCGCTGGAGCGAGCCGACCAGGCCCAAGCCAAAAACCAAAAGTAAAGCTAAATATAAATAGTCTTGCCGGCTAAAGCGCCGCTCCGAACCGACCAGCCAGCTGATTAAGAGAATAATCAAAATCAAGAGATAAAAACTATGCGGCCCGCCGAGTAGGCGCGTGCCCCAAGTTGAGAGCGGCACATACTCAATCCACAGTCCGCGACCGGTGAGAAAACCGTAAACCACGAAGTAGCAGAGCGCCAGACCGCCGGCTAGGAGCGCGCCGCAAAACCGTCGCCACTGTTCCCTATTTAATAAGCTGTTAATCATCAGCCAGTAAATCACGCCGTAAAGCGCGAAGTTTTTAACCGTGGAAAAGGCAAGCGCCAAATCAATTTCTTTGGCAAAAATCGCCCGGATGAAATTCAAGAGCACCACGGCAAAAAATATGCCCAGTCCCCAGACTAATTTCCGGTTTGGCCAGACCGGCTTTTGCTCTCCGGCTAATAACCTTATAACCACCGCCACCAGCCAAAAGACAATAATCAAATCCAGTGGATAAAACTTAATCAGCTGGTCGCCCCAAGGAATGGACTGTAAAGTGAACCAGCGTTCAAACACCAGCGTGCAAAACACGATCACATAAGCGCCAATCGCCGGATATTTCAAAATCGCGATACCCACCGGCGCCAAACACAAAAGATACAGCCAAAAAAGATTCAGGGAAAAGTACCAACTGCCGAAAACAAAAAGACCGACCAGGGCGATGGACCAGATGGTTAATAGAACTTCAGAGTTGATTTTGGTGGCTGAATGAGAATGGGGCACAAAGAAGGATTTAAGATTTAAAACAATGACCAATGACCAAGCTCAAATGTCCATCCGCCGATTCGGCGGACCCAATGACCAATGTCCAATAACGAAGTTTTGGCATTGGGCATTGATTGGATATTGGAATTTGGTTATTGGACATTCTAACCGTGTTTTGCCATTAAAACGCCGATTTACCACCTAATATAAAAAATCAGTAGTTAACTAGTAACTAGTTAAATTATACCATTTTCCCCTCTTTTTTAAAAAAAATCGGGGGCTCGTTGCCAAGCCCCCGGTGCGTTGTGAATAAAATGCGATTACGGCGCGGTTCGTCGTAACCATTTGTCGCCGCTGCCGGCTGCTGCTGCCAAACCATCCAGGTTAAAGCGCAGCGCCTCGTACGGCGTCGTTACAGTGTCAATGTAAAGCCAATACTCCTGACCGAAGATGTCACTGATCCACAGCCAGAAATCCGTCGTAACGGTTCCGTCGGCCGACGGAAAAATCAATTCATTGCCGGCCGAATCAAAATCGACGCAAGTCTGCAGCCACGAGCCATTCTTCCTCGCGACGCAAACTTGGTCAATGCCTGCCAGCGCCACCGGTGTCTCCGCCGTATTCGGCCATGGCTCCAGGAAGCCGAGAACAAATCCACCGCTGATCAGCCAATCAATCTCCAATTGATCGGTCGTGGTGTTGTTGGTTAATAGTCCCTTTAGCACCGGCACCGTCGTCGTGGTCGTCGGAGCCACAGTCGTGGTCACCACCGTCGTCGTGGTCGTCGGAGCCACAGTCGTCGTGGTGCCGGGCGCCACTGTCGTCGTGCTGGTGCTCGTGGTGGTCGTGGTGCTCGTCGTCGTGGTCGTGCCGGGAGGAATATAGAAGACGAATTCCGCCTTCGTTTCCAGGCAAGCCTTCAAAACCGACGGAACCGTTAATAGGCTGCACTGTTGGGAGTGAATCCAAGGAACATCCTCGGTGTTCACCCAGTAAAACGGCCTTCCTTGGCTGTCAACGCCAGTATTGTCGGCGCCGGCCGTACACTCGTCCAAAGCCACCAGCCAGTCCAAGGCGTTGCCATTGCCATCGTCCAACCATTCGCCTTGGTTTTCTAGGCTCATGGTCAACGCGATGCAATAATCATCCCAACTGCCGGACATCACATTGACCAAAGAACGGGGATTACGGCCCCAAGCTTCCAACGCGCAACCCGTCGGCAGGTCGCAGTTGGCGTAGTCCAAGAGATCGTGGTTCAAGACCACGCCGTCTGCGTCTTCTTCCGTCCCGTCCAGCTCCGGCTGGGAGTTATCCAGATAGAACCAGCCGTCGCCGACGATTTGGCTGAAATTGAACCGGTTGCCCCAACCCGTAAAAGACCACATGAAATATGCCTCGAACGGCACATCCACATAATCGAAATAAGTCACCCCATTTTCTTCAAAATGGTTGAGGTATTTCCAGGATTCAAGTTGGTCCGGCGGGCCGTAGAGCATCAGCATATCCGTTTCCGGATCATAATCAACGCAATAGAAACCGTTGACTACGACCATGTCAATGCAGTCGGCCGGTTCATCATCACAGTCGCTGTCAATGCCATAACGCTGTTCCGGCGCACCGGGATAAATTGTCCCATCGGTCTCGTCGCAGTCCGTACCGTTCGACGCGTAGCCAAACGGGCAGACATCAACGAACTGAACCGGCGTTGTATTCCAGTTACCGTAGCCGTCGCCGTCCGCGTCTTCATAACAGGAAACCAGCGTACCCACGGTCGTCGTGGTCGTACTGGTCGTCGTCACCACCGTCGTGGTCGTCGTTGTCGGCGCCATCGTCGTGGTGGTGGTCGGAGCCACGGTCGTCGTTGTCGTCGGCGCTACCGTGGTCGTGGTGGTCGCTGGCGGCGTCGTGGTCGTGGTCGTAGCGGCGGGGTCGCAGGACTTCGTCGCTTCATTGCAGACCAGACCTTGAACCACGCACGGATCGCCGGTGTGGACGCACAATTGCGTCACCGAGTTAACCGTATCCACGCCGTTGCAGAACAGGCCGTCGTCGCACAACACCGGAGCGGTGTCGTCATCGGCGTCGTCATCAACATCATCATCAACATCATCGTCATCCACCGCATCATCATCCGCGGCGGTGTCGTCGTCCGTGGCGGCATCGTCATCAGCGGTCGCCGAAGCGTCGGCCGAAGCCGTGCCGTCATCATTCGTGTCGGGAGTGCAACCGGCGAACAGTATAACTGCCGCCATCATGAAGAACGCAGTGAACCAGTTTTGCCATTTCATGGCTTTCTCCTTTCAGAGATTTGAGTTTTTACTCGGTTATCGAGGGGTATATGGGTTCCAAACCGATCATGGCGGCAAAACCGCCACCCAGTTTGACATCGGAGTTTCCCGGGTTAACTTGGTACCAGTGCAGGAAATAGCCTGCTTTCAAAAACAGGGATCCGTACCCGACCCCTATGTGCGGCGCGGTAAATCCGCCTTCGCTCGCCTTGAACGATTCTGAAAGGCGGAAAGCGCTGTATTGGCTGCCCAGGACCAGCCACCAATCAGTTTGCTGCCAGGAATAACCAACCTCAACTAAGGCCCGTGGGCCCCAGAAGTTATGCTGGCTCCTATCAGTAACACCCGGGTCAGTGGTCAATACATGGGCGACGCCGGCGCCGGCGGCTAATCTCGCCAGCCAACGCTCGTCGATCCGAAACTCCAGCCCCAGCTGGGCGTCAAACGATTGGACATCGTCCCAATCGTTATCCATCGCCTCCTGGTCACTGTAGTTTTTGAACTCTTTTTCTTTATCTTTGAACGGCAACGGATACCAGCCCCAGAAGAGCTGGACTGGTAGGATCAGGCGAACATTAATGCCACTGCCGAAGCCAGATGGCGGATCTTTGGGTAAATACTGCACCCAGTGCAAAGTTTCACCCTCGCCTTCCAATTGCCACTTCGGCGCTTCGCCGGGATCCAAAATCTTCTTGGTTTCCGGTATGTTCATGGCCTTCGCCATGTTGTTGGTGACATTGCTGTAAGAGGCAGTGGTTTCTTCGGAACAAGTCACAATAACTCCGGCGAAGCCGGGCACCGGGTTACCTTTTATCACCCGGCTCATATCCCAGCCGGCATTCTTTAAGGCATCCATCCCAGCTTTAATTCTCTCATTTTTAACATGCACGGCTTGCTTAGGTTCCGAACAACCAGCTCTGACCAGTCGCAGGAGTTCCTGTCCAACTGCATATCCTCCGTCCACCCGACAAAGGCTATTGCCTCCGGGTTGTGTGGGGATTGTCTGCGCCGGCAGTAGTTTTCCATATTCGGCCCCAACCTCACAGTGATGTATCGCTTCCATGCCAATACGAAATGGTGGAAAATCCTCCGCCAGCACCAGACCGCTGACGACCAGACTGATCGCCAGCGCGTAAACCAGAACCATCGATTTCTTCATTTTCCTGTCTCCTTCTGTTTTCTCCCCGCGGCGATCAAGCCTTGGTGGAGGTTGGTTTTGGGTACAACACACTACTGAACACTAACTAACTTAAACTACTTGATAAAACCTTTTGTTAATCTATCGTTAAATTTTCAGAGAACCCAGCGCCAAATATATAAAGCGTTGATGGCCGCCGACCAAGGGGTTGTTCGACGATAATCAAGGCTCTAGGGGAGAAATGAGATTTAGGATTTAAGATTTAGGATTTAAGAATGGTCGGTAAATTAACATCCTACAATACAATTTGATTAAAAATCCAAAGTTCAAAGTGCAAAGTTCAAATCAAGTTCAAAAATCAAAAGACTATTGGAGTTTTGGCCTTTGAACTTGATTTGAACTTTGAACTTAGGGTTTTGAACTTAAAATGGTATTTAGAGGTTTAGACGCTGATTACCACCATTCTTAAATCTTAAATCCTAAATCTTAAATCTTAAATCCCCGTCAGTTCCTCTCCGGGAACAACATCTTATAAAAATCACTCTCCTTATCTACAGCGCTAACCATGCCCGCCTCCGGCTCTAGTTCCACGGCCACCGCCACCGGCGCTAATTCCTGCTCCCCGCCAAAAACCGGCACCGCGACTAAGTTGTCTTCTTCCCTTGGCAATTCAACCGGCGACTCGACTTGCCCAAAATCCGGTTTAACCGCCGCGACTCTGGCGGCCCGCTCAGCGCGCATTTGAGCTTTCTTTTCTAAACTCTCACTAAACGCCAAAACATAACCGACCGAAAAGAGAGCGCCCAAAACCAAAGCCGCGCCCAAGTTCAAGGGGACATTCGGTTTGACCGGATAACGGGAAGTCAGCGGCTCGTCAACGATTTTAATTTCCACCTGGCTGGAGCCGAGATACTCGCGGCCGGAGGTCACCAGGCCGTAAGCGATGCTTTTGGCAATCGCCGTCGCTTCAGTCTGGCTGCGATGGTAAACATCAATCTTCAAAATGCCGGTCTGCGGCACAGCGTAAGTGCTGATGGCGTCAGTCCAAGCTGATTTTCTCTTGAGCGGATCGGCCGGGAAACTGTCTTGCCGCACAAAACCGTAATGCAGGACTTTATCGCGGAAAGAAGTGGTATTAATCAGATACGCCAAGTTGCTATTAATCTGCTCAGCCGAACGGATGGCAGAGTAAGCGTCCCAACCGGCCTGATTTTCAATCACTAGAAGTTGGACCGTGGAACGGTATTTGAACGGCAAAAAAGCCGTGATTAGTAAGCTAACTAACACAACCGCAATCGTCATGGCGGCGAGCAGCTGCCAATGCTTTTTGATAATCTTAAAATAATTCACTTCGGTCATAAATTGCTTTAATAAATTAAACCCTGCCGCCTGATAACACTAGCCTAACTAGGCTGTTAAGAAAATTGGCTCAAATTAGACAAAATCAGCCTAATTCCAAAAACTTATTTTCTTTTCTCTAGTTGACTTAAAACCTTACCACCTTTATTCCCCGCTGTCAACGACTTTTCTCCGGTTTTCACATAATAAAAATAACCCCGGGGACGAGGCTACTTTGCTATTTAAACTTTTAATTTTTTAATCTTTCTGACTGCTAAAATTACGGTTCTATGGTTCTATGGCTTTAGGGCTTTATGGTTGGGATTTATTTAGCCATTCAACCATAAAACCATAAAACCATTTAACCTTCTTCCTAACCTCCTATCCTCCTAACTACCTAACCGCTAATTTTATAGTTCCCCCAACTTCACTTTAACTTTCTTCTCCTCCCCACTGCGGACAATCGTTAACTCGATTTCCTGGTCCGCGTTGTAACTCTGGATCAACTGGCTTAAATCTTTTGGCTGACCGACTTTTTCCCCTTCCACCTGCAAGATTATATCACCGACTAAAAGGCCGGCCGCGGCCGCCGGACTGCCGGGCTTAACGCCAGCTCGCCCATAAGCCGAATTGCTATAGATCAAAGCTCCGGCCCGCCGCCCGGCCAAAGCTTTCACTGCCAAACTATCAAGATTAATCTGCGCCAGGTTTAAGTAATCGACTCCCAGTTTGGCTCGCACAAATTTGCCCTGCTTCAAAGCTTGACTGATTTGCTTTTGAAAATTGAATAAAGGCAAAATCATCTGCCGGCCGGCAACCGTTGCCGTTAAGCCGTTGACTCGCCCATTCTGATCAACCGTCGGCTCGCCAGGCAGAACATTATCCCAGGCGCTACCGGCAAGATAATACTCGCTTAAGCTTTCTGAGGAAACCGCCAAATCGCTCAAACTTTTATTGGCTGGACGATAATCATTATTTTCAATAGTCGCCACTTTCACGCCGCCGTCGGCAGTGAGAGCTACCAGCGCGCCGCCAATCGGCGACAATTTTTCTTCACCTAGATTAAGGAGCGGCAAATTATTCGCCGCAATTTTGACCAACACCGCCGAAGTCAGCGGATCGCGAATAATTTTTTCCAATTTATAGGCGACACCATCGGCGCCCACCGCCACTTGAGATTGCAACGACCCCGACAAAACTTGACTGGTGGTCACTAGCCAACCATCGGTCGTCAAGATGAACCCGCGCCCCAGCGCCTCGCTCGGCCGATAAACCGCCGCGAGCGGATCGCGGCTGGCCACCTTGGCTTTATTGAAAAAAGTAACTGTCCCCTGCTTTAAACTGCTTTGCAATGCCCCGGCTTCCACTTGGTTCACGGCCGTCAAACCGGCCGCGGACTCCGGCCGGCGGATGACCAACTCCCAGGCTCCCGGTTGATCGGCAGTGCCCAAAAAATTATACTTGGACAGGAGTTCATAAAAACTGTTATTTAACTCCACCAGTTGCTGGTTACCCGCCGAATAACGCCATAAAATCTGATTACCGAGCATTTGACCGCCCAAGCCCGCGAGCAAGCCAAAAACCGACACCAGAACCACGATCAGCGCCCAAAGTTGCCAAGTCGGCCGTTCGCCGGGGAATAGTTTTTTGACTATTTTATTAAACATAATTCAATAGATTTAGGATTTAAGAATGCCTGTAAATTAGCATCTTAGCGGTATAACTTGGTTAAAAATCCAAAGTTCAAAGTGCAAAGTTCAAATCAAGTTCAAAGACTAAAACTCTGGCACCTTTTGATCTTTGAACTTGATTTGAACCTTGAACTTAGGGTTTTGAACTTTAAACGATAATTAAAGGTTTAAACTTGAATTGCCGAATTTCTTTAAATCCTATTAAATCCCAAATCTTAAATCCTGCCTCACAGCCATTGCGCCGTCACCAAAACCACCACCAACACCCCCCCGCCCACCGCCAAATAGCGCCAAACCATTTTGGGGGTCAAAAGGCCGAGTAAATGGTTGCGGGACAAGTTGCTGGCAAGATAATACGCTACGGTCAGCGCCATCGCTTTGACATAGAAAGTATTGGGTAAAAACAGCATCACCCAAAAAAACTCGACGGCAATCAGGACAATAATCACCAGGTAAAACCAGCTGGCCTTAAAAGTCAGGCCGGAAATCCACATAATCTGATAAGTCAAAAATACCACCGTTAAGACCAACATCAACGCCAACTGCCAAACCGGCAAATCCAAAAAGGTGGAAAAACTATACCACACCGTTACCAAAAAAAACAGCGACAGGCTATTGACATTCCCGCTGATGGTTTCAAATGAGCTGGCCGGATAGTTGTTACTGCGGTAAAACCGGTCAAAAAGATTTTGTAAAATCAACCACAAGATCAAATTGGCGCCCAAAATTAAGAAGTGCTCGGCCGCCCGATTCTCAATAATCAGCAAAAACAAATAGACCGACAAAAGAAAAAACCCGGGAGTAATGGCAAAGCGCCAAAATTCTTGCCGATGCCAGTTAGTTTGCAATTCCCGCACCGCCACCGGCCGCCAGGTCAGATACCAGACCGCGCCGCCGAGAATTAAAAAGCTGCAGAGGCCAACTTCTAAAACCGCCCGCGGGAAATTAAGCCATTCTTCCCAAAGGATGATTAAGGCAATCGGGCAAAGCCACACCACCGCTTTTTTGTAAATTAAATTAATCATAACTTATTTTACCGCCGGTTCAAGATCGATAATTAATCGCCCGGTTTCCAACGCCACGGCCTTAAAAACCATCGGCGAACCGGCTAAAAGCTCATCTAATTGGCTATTCAACAGCTGTTCCAGCGCGATGCCGCCCAGCCAGCGCGGCAAGCCGAGTTGACCCAGTTTAATCTTTTTTACAATAAAAATCAACTTCCCGTTGGCGAGGCGCGGGGCAAGCTCAAACGACAGATAACCGCCGGCCGGCCGGGAAAACTGCGCAAAAATTTCCAAATTATCCGGCTCAATCGCCACTTGCGCCAGCCGAATTTGCAATCGTTCCTGGCTGAGATTAAATTCTTGGACACTGCCTTGCAAAGATTTGGTCAGGCTCGCCTCGTCTAAAACCAGGCGGCTAGCGGGCGCGGTTAAATTCGGCAGCGGCCGCGGCGCGTTATTTTTCACCCAATGGATTGGCTCCGGCGGCTGATAAACTAAAGCCGTTAAAACCGGCAGCGACACCAGGCCGGTCCGGGCGGCAACGACAGCGGCTCCGCCGACCACTACGGCAAAAAATAAAACGGCTATGCCCAAACAGTTAAAGCAACTAAAAAAAGACCGGTGGCGGATAGCCTTCTGTTCCGGCCGCCAGGCAGGGGCTTCGGCTTTAATCGGTTCCCTTAAATCCGCCCCGCCATAATTATCAGCCGGCAAGCCAGTTTCAATTCTGGTCATAACTATTGATTTAGCCAAGGATATGCCGTTACCAAATCACTGATTTTCTTTTGCAGGGCAACCATGCTTTCACTTTCGGCGGTAGCCGCTCTGCCCAATTGGTCAAAATCCAAAACCAATTGCAGATGAAGCTCTTTATAAACTTCCGGCACGCGCAGGTCCAGAAGCTGGCTTTTGGTTTTGTCAGCCAATTCCTGCCACCCGGCCAAATCCGCCGCCGGCTCGCCTGCGGAAACGAGCGGCGCGGTTTTTTGCCGGTTAAAATACGGCAAAAGCAAGGCTTTAGCCGCCTGTTCATAGTCGGTTTTCAGTTTGTCCGGGCTGACTTCACCGGCAACTTTAGCGCCAGCAACCGGTTCGCCAATTTCACCGCGCCAATCACTGCGGCCGGCGATAATTAAAACCACGCTGGCGGTGGCTATAATCAAAATAAAAATAAATACCAACCGGCTATTAAAAAAGTTTTTCATGGTTTTAGTGGTTAGGTCGTTAAGTTGTTAGGTCGTTAGGTCGTTACGGCGGCCCTTCGGGCCGCAAACCTAACTACCTAACAACCTAACGACTTATCAACCTATCGGCTTATCAGCTGTTTAATCAACTTCCTCTTCAGTTAACTCTTTTTGGTCTAACTCACGGGAAACCTCTTCAATCATTACCACCAACGCGGTCGTTACCGGAATAGCGAGGGCCATGCCGACGATCCCGCCAATTTCGGCGCCAATCATCAAAGCGATAATGACAATAATCGGATTCAGCCCAGTCGCTCGCTTCATCACCTGCGGCACGATGAGATTATTCTCCAGCCATTGCATCACCATATAGCCACCCAAGACGCCGCCGGCAATCACCAGGCTCTGTGTCAAACCGATAAAGACCGCCGGTAGCGCCGCCAAAATCGGTCCCAGATAAGGAATAAACTCGAATAGAAACGCGAGTAGCGCCAGCACCAGCGCGTATTTGGCAAAAACCGGCACAAAGATGCCAAGGATATTTAGTCCCAAGTAAACAATCAAAGCGATAATCAACGACAAAATAATTTGCCCGCGGAGCCAACGGCCGATTTTATCGCGCATTTTGAAAAGCAGCCGGGTGATATAAGGCTGATACCGCGCCGGCGCGACAAACCGCAAAATCTTTTTGGTGGAACTTTCTTCCAAGAGCAAATAAAAAGTTATCACCATGATCACCAAAAATGACATTAATCCGCCGAAGACATTAGCGAGAACCGTGAAAACACCCTGGCCGCTGGCGGTGAAGAATTGCTCAGCTTGATTAAGGCTGTTTTGCACCGTGGTGGCAACGCCGTATTCCGCCGAGTAATTTTCCAAGGCGGAAATGCCCTCTGAAATCTTTTGCCAATAAGCCGGAAAGTTGGAAGCTAAATTTTGAATCTGCGTGGTCACCGCCGGCCAAAGCAAAATAATCACCAGGCTGATCAAAGACAAAACTAAAATATAAATAATCATGACTGCCAAGAGCCGCGGAATTTTGCGGCGCGTCAGCCAAATCACGATTGGATCCAAGGCCGACGCCAAAACCACCGCCACGAACAGAATTCCCAAAATCCCCTTAATCAAAAAAAGGAACCAAAAAGCCAAAACCACGCCGACGGCCTTAAGCAGCGAGCCGGTAGAAACTTCGATTTTAGTGGTTCTGGACATAATTAAGATTATTATACAATAAAATGGCGACGAGGACAAACCAGTCTTAACAGTTGACATCAAGCTTAAGTTTTTCTATAATAAGCAACAGTTTTTACATTTTGGACCCGTGGTGTAGCGGTTAACATGTCTCCCTGTCACGGAGAAGATCACCGGTTCGAATCCGGCCGGGTCCGCTGAGAAAGCATCGTCTTGGTACGATGTTTTTTCATTGATAAAATATGGTGATTCTAAGGTTAGCGGCATAGCGGTTAATCCGCCGCGGCGGATCACGGAGAAGATCATCCGCCGAGTCGGCGGACAGGGTCCGCTTAAAAGACGCCTTTATCTAAAAGGTGTTTTTTAATTACTATAATACTGACCCCTTGTAAAAAACCCAAGTTTATCTTATGATTAAATTAGCTAAAAACTAACCGCTATTTCCTATGATAGACAAAGCCTTTGAAACTCCTAAACTTCACACCCCTCGCGAGAAGAAAAACCCTAATACTTTAACTGCCATGGAAAGGTATAGTTTAAATTTCCATAAAAAAGAACTGGCCGCCCAAGAAAAACTACCTAAAAGAAAACAGAATCAGGCGAGAATGGCCGAATTAAAGCTTAAAATCAAAAAACTAGAAGAAACCGATACGCCCCCGGCAGAACTGCCTGACAGGATAAAAACCCAAGAAAAAACCTGGGACGAACCGGTTCTAAAAAATCAGAGTGATGGAAGCAATATTATTAAAAAACGAGGCAGTCTGGATGAGATTCATGAAGATCTGCTCGACCGACAACCAGCCAAAGGCGAACAAAGTAGATCCGGTCAATTAAAAGGCAAGCGAGATACTTTAATGGCCAAATATCGAGAGCCGGGCAAAAGAGATTTAAAAACCATCTATCAACTGCAAGAAGAAATTGCCGACATGGAATCAGCCCGAAACAAAGCCGATGAGCCGGGAGAGACAGAACCGGAGTCGACGGAAAAAGGCGGCGCGCTAAGGTCAATCAGCCGCTGGTTTAAAAAACTGTTTTAAGAAATTGATAAAAAAACACCGCTGGCCTATCGCCGGCGGTTTTTGTTTTGTAGGGACAGGTCGCGACCTGTCCCTACGACCGTACGACCAGTTTTCAACTGAACGGGACGGGTTTGTTTGATTGACGACAGGTAGGGGCAATTCATGAATTGCCCCTACGGGAATCTACTTCGTTAACTACGCCTTATTAGAATAAAAAAGGCCCCGATTACTCGGGGCTTTTTTATTTTGAAGTTAAAATCTTATTTCTTGACCTCGGCGACAATCGCGGCAAAAATTGCCGGATGTTCAGCCGCCAGCTGGGCGAGCACTTTGCGGTCAAGGGCAATATTTTTCTTGTGCAAGAGGCCCATAAACTTGCTGTAGCTCAGCCCCTGCTCTTTGACAGCGGCGCTGATGCGGATCTGCCACAAACCGCGGTAGTCCCGTTTCTTTTTCTTCCGGCCGACATAAGCGTGAACGCCGGCTTTGAGGACCGCCGGATGAGCTTGTTTGGGTAAATTTTTCCGCCCGTATTGGTAGCCTTTAACCCGCTTCAGCAGGTTGCGGCGGGTTTTGGCGTGTTGGACGCCTCGTTTTACTCTAGGCATAAATTGGTTGTTTTAAAGTCGAATTTTCTAAATTAACTAATTTTGAGGTTTTATTAACTGCGTTTTTTGCTGGCATAAGGCATTCCCCGGCGCATGTTAGCCTGCTCGGTTTTGTCCGTGGTCATATCCCGGCGCTTGTTGCGGGTGGTATTGCCCCGTTCGTGGGAATTAAAATGGTCCTGGCCGCCGCGGCGTTGGATCAATTTGCCTTTTTTGGTAACTTTAATTCTTTTGGCCACGCTTTGGTGGGTTTTAAGTTTTGGCATAATAAAATCGCTATTTTTAATTTAATTACCTTATTATTAGTAGCATTCGCATGCAATTCGTAGCATTCGCATCGCTTTCAAGCCGGGTGGTTAAAAAAATTAATTCCACAAATTACCTCAATGAAAATTATTAAATAACTAACCCGATGGTCTAATTTATTTATCCGGCGCCACGACCATGCTTAGTTTGCCCTGTTGTTTGGCAAATGGCTGTTCGACTTTAACTTTGCCTAGATCGCGGACAAAATCCTTGATAATCGTCTGCGCCAAATCGGTATACTGCCGTTCCCGGCCTTTTAAAATTATTTCAATTTTTACTTTGTTGTCCTCGGCGATAAACTTCTGGGCCTGGTGCAAGCGCACCTCGCGGTCATGGTCGCCAATTTTGAAAGATAACCGGATGCCTTTGATTTCGGCGACTTTTTGCTTTTGCTTCTGGGCTTTGGCCTCTTTTTCTTTTTGGTATTTAAACGAGCCGAGATCCATGATTTTGCAAACCGGCGGTTGGGCTTTGGGCGAAACTTCCACCAGGTCTAAACCGGCTTCCTCGGCTAACCGGCGCGCTTCGGTGATACTGACCACGCCAATCATTTGCTGTTTTTCGTCAATCAAACGCACCTCGCTCGCGCGAATTTTTTCATTAGCCCAAAAAATCGGGATAATCGCCTTGTCCGGCCGACGATGATAACTTTTACGCATAAATTAGGACACAGATTAAAGCACAGATTTACACAGATCAGCACAGATTTCCACGGATAAATTATCTGTGTAAATCTGTGCCTATCTGTGAGTATCTGTGTAAATCTGTGTTTTAAAATGGAGATGGCGGGAGTTGAACCCGCGTCTTACAAGACCGCGCTCTTTACTCTACTAGCTTAGCCGGTTTTGTTGTTTTTTAAGCCGCGGCGGTAGGAAACAGGCAAAATCCGCCGTGAGCCGAGTTTGAGTCAAGTTAGGATTAGGCAGTCAAACGGCCGCCTAAACCGAGTCTAAATTATAACACCGGTTTTCCCCTATTAGACATCGGGAACCGATGAGCCGTCGCAATTAGGCAACGACTGAAGCCAAGGCCGGAACGCGGAACGCCGAAGCGATCGCGTTTTTAGCCTGGTTGAACAAGTTGACATTTGTCCTTTCCCAAACGGTTTAACGAGTTGCTCGGGAGCGCTCGGCTGGCAAAAGAGTGGGGTAAACTTGCAAGCGAAACCCGGCATCCCCTTATTTTAAGAACACAGATAGGCGCAGATCAGCACAGATTTACACAGATAATTTATCCGTGAAAATCTGTGCCTATCTGTGAGTATCTGCGCTTATTGGTTTTTCAATTTTCGTTTTAAAGTCCGGTCCACCTCGCGTTTTTTGGTGGCGGCGCGTTTATCAAACTGCTTTTTGCCGCGACCGAGGCCGATGGCAACTTTAATTTTAGTGCCCTTAGTATACACTCTTAAAGGTAATAATGTCAAGCCTTTTGGCTGAATTTTGCCATAAATTGAATTGATTTCCTTCTGGTGCAAGAGTAACCGCCGACTGCGGGTCGGATCGTAGCCTGGCAGGGGCCCGGCTTTTTGGTATTTATTGATATGGCAATTCAAGAGGCGCGCTTCCGGCCGCTTGGTTTTCGGGTTCAGATTAATCACCACAAAAGACTCTTTCAGGCTAATTTGCCCGGCCCGGACCGCCTTTACCTCATAACCAGCCAAAACTAAACCCGCCTCCCAGCTTTGGAGGATTTGATAGTCAAAATGGGCTTTTTTGTTTTCGGCGAGAATCATAAATTAAAGTCAAATCTCAAAAGTCAAAAGTCAAAACCACAACGCAAAAGGCAAAACTACAGTTCTTAACCTCTAATTCAAAAGATTTACTTATCCTCTTGAATGCCTTTGATATAAAGTACGGAGAAGATTAAGTTTTTAGTTTTGAGCTGTGGTTTTGACTTTCGAGCTTTGAGTTTTGAGTTTTTATTTTTAACCAAAAACCGATCACTCCCACCATCACCACCCCCGACAACACCTGCGCCCACCGCAGGCCAAAAACCAGCGGCGAATAATCCACCCGCCAAAATTCGGTGACAAACCGGATCAGCGAGTAGCCAAATAAAAATCCTAGGGTAATTTCTCCCGGTCTGACTTCTAACTGGCTTTTGGCTGCTTGCTTTAAGCACCGGCAATGCCAGCACAGGAGAACCGCCGCCAGCGCCAAGTCCATCAGACTTTCATAAAGAAATGTCGGGTGAAAATATTGGCTGGTAATATATTCCGCCGGCCGGTTAGCTAGGCTAATCGGAATACCCCAAGGCAGATTAGTCGGCCGACCAAACAGTTCTTGATTAAAATAATTGCCCCAGCGGCCAATGGCCAGCGCTAACGGCACGCAGGCCGCCACTATATCAGTTATCACCAAGACCGTCCAGCCGCGGCGACGAGAGTAAAAATAAATGGTCAGGAGCGCGGCGATAATGGCGCCGTGGATGGCGAGGCCGCCCTGCCAAACCTTAAAAACATCGATTAAATGCCCGCTGTAATAAGCCCAGTCGTAAAACACATAGTAAATCCGGGCGCCCAGTAAACCAAAAATAATGACATAAAAAAATAGGTCATAAGCCTCGGCCGGCGGCCGGCCATAAAACCGGAACAGCCGGACTAAAACGAACAACCCGGCGAGAAATCCAGCCGTCACCAAAAGGCCGTACCAATGAATACTAAGGGAACCGAGTTGGAAGATAATGCTACTGGGGAGATAGGTATGCATAATTTTATGGCTTTATGGTTCTATGGTTATATGGCTTTATGGTTGAATGGCTAATACTGAAGGAATCATTTTGGAACAACTCCTAACCATAAAACCATAAAACCATTTATTTTATTGTCCCGCCGCCATCGACCGCGCTACCGCCGTCTCCAGGCTATTTAATTCCACCGCCTGGCCGTTCAAGAAAAGCGCCGGCGTAGCGGTCACGCCCAGCTTCCAAGCCTGGCCAGCGTCATATTCCACCACGGCCTCGGTTTCCTTGTTATCTAAGCAACCATCAAACTGCGGTTGATTTAAACCGCTCGCCGCGGCGCCGGCTTTCAACTTTTCCGCAGTCCAAACTGTGTCCGAACTGGCAAATAAATAATCACGGTAAGCAAAAAACTTGCCTTGGCGCTGAGCGCATTCCGCCGCCGCCTCCACCATGATGGAATTAGCGGTTAAAGGCACATAGCGATATTTGACCAACACCGCATTGCCATACTGCTGATAAATTTTATCTAAGGCAAAACTGGCTTCATGGCAAAGCGAACAGCCAAAATCAAAATAAAGCGTTACTACGGTTTTGGCGTCTGGCGCGCCGCGGTCCGGCCGGCCGGTTTCATAGACCACCGGCGTTGGCGCTTCCTTTGGCGAGTAAACAATTAGCCAGTAGGAAAAAACCAAAAATAAGATGAGGACGAGGGCGAGGATGAATTTGGTTTCTTTGGAAAACATAAAATAAAGTCAAAGCGCAAAAGTCAAAAGTCAAAACCACAGCTCAAAGCTAAAAACTCTACTACTCCGACAGTTTTGCCTTTTGACTTGTGGTTTTGACTTTTGAGCTTTGAGTTTTGCGCTACTAACATCATACCTAAATTTAGCCAAAAGAAAAAGCCCGCTGTCCCCGAGGAACAACGAGCTTACGAGATGCGCCAGCGAACTATTTGCGATAGCCCCCCGGATAAATAACAGTATATTTTCTGGGCTTCCTCGGTTTATCAAAGCCAAGAGCCCAGTCCAACCCGCCGGCGAGTTTAAACCCACCGAGCATCGCCAGAAGACCGGCAATAAAAATTGCATGCGCGCCTAATCCGGTCTCGGGCCCATCAAAAATCGGGCAATACACAAACGCGCCCGCGAACCCAAAAAACATAAGCGCCACCGCTACAACCTCTTTCCAATTGAATCTCTTCATTTTTACCCTCCTTGGGTGAAGAGTTGGGTTTTCAAACTACTTGTTTCTATGATAGCAAATAACAGGTTTTCTGTCAATAGAAAACCTGCTATTTTGTCTAAATTTAGATATTATTACTCAGGACTCTGGACTCATGACTCTGAGCTATTTAATAAAATCCCTCGCAAAGCATTGGCCCTGCGAGAGATTAGTTGATGTGGAAAACTGGACGCGCCTACTTGGCGCGCTGAAGTGGCGGAAGAATCTTCCCACCTCGGAGCGGCCGATTAAGGCAATCGGCCCAGGCCTCAACCTCCCAACGCGACATTCTGCCAGTTTTTGGCCCTTTATGTTGGCGATTAGTCACCAACCGTATGATCAGCCACAGAACCAATAAAAACCCTGCCAAAAACAGTAGCGCTGTATTATTCTCCATTTTTGACCTCCCTCCAAAAGGTTTGACCCAATTCTAGTGCTAGACCATAAAAATGTCAATTTGACAAAAAACCGTAAAAATTATTGCCGGCGAAATAATCAACTACCAACCTCTTCCAGTAAAATAACTGGCTTGCTTGATTAAACTAAAAACCCCGTCGGAACGGAATTTTTTAGGAGAGATATTTAATATCTTTAGAATCTTTTTATAAAATCCTTAAAACTAACCAGCTCGGTCTTGGCCTCTTGGCGGCTTTTCAACTCCACGCTTTGTTCTTGGACGGTTTTTTTACTAACTACCGCGCGGAGCGGTAAACCGATTAAATCCGCGTCAGCGAACTTCTCGCCGGCGCGCTTATCGCGGTCGTCGTAGAGCACCGCCACGCCTTTTTTGATTAACTGGTCATACAGTTTATCCGCCTCCGCCTCGGCGCCGTCCAAAGCGATTAACTGCACAGCAAATGGCGCCACGGCTTCGGGCCAGATTATTCCTCGGTCATCGAAATGCTTTTCCACAATCGCAGCCATAGTGCGGCCGACCCCAATACCATAACAGCCCATATAAAACGGCTGCTCTTTACCCTCGGCGTCAATATACACCGCGCCTTTCATTTTATTGGAATAATGATAGCCCAGTTGAAAAATATTTCCCACTTCAATCCCCTTACCGGCTAATAGTTTCCCGCCGCTAAGCGCTTCGTCGCCGGCTTTAGCTAAAGCAATATCCCCTTCCAGATCCGGTTGGTAGTCGCGGTCGATATTAACATTCAGTAAATCTCGGTTTTTCCGGTTACTGCCGCCATAAGCGTTGGCAATCGTTCGTAAAGAATCGTCAGCGACAATCAGCAATTCAACTTTCTTGGCCAGTCCGTCTTTGATTTTTACCGGCGAAATAAACCCTGGCTCTGATTTGATTTTCTCCCGAATTTCTTCGTCAGTGGCGTGGCGCAAGGTCGCGGCTTTAATCAGGTTTTTAAGTTTAGTTTCATTGACTTCAAAATCGCCGCGGATAATCGCCAAAATAAACCGACTCTTTTCATCAACAAACAACACATCTTTAATCTGTTGCCACAACGGCAAATGGTGAAATTCAACGCCCGCTTCCATGGTGGTGCCGCGCTTGGCATCAACTTCAACTGGCTCTTTTAATTTTTCCGCCTGATTTTTTATTTCTTTTTTAAATACCGCTACATCTTCATGAGCGGCGTAATTGCCGCCTTCAGTGACAAAATACTTGCTTTCACCAATCTCCGACTCAACAATAAACTCATGGCAATACTCCCCGCCGATATAGCCGTTGTCCGACTCAACTATAACCGTGGCTAAACCTAATCGCTCAAAAATCCTGGCATAAACTTTTTTCATCTTTTCGTATTCCAATTTAAAATCCGCTTCATCCGAATGAAAAGAATAGCCATCTTTCATAATAAACTCGCGAACGCGAAGCAATCCGCCGCGAGCGCGCAGTTCATCGCGAAACTTGGGCGAAAACTGATAAAGTTGAAACGGCAAATCGCGGTAACTTAATTTATATTGCCGCACCAAGTCAACAAACATTTCTTCGGCCGTGCCGCCTAAAGCGAATTCGGCCCCGCGCCGATCTTTGACTTTCATTAGTTCAAACCCCGTGGTGTTGGTGCGGTTAGTTTCTTGCCATAATTCCAGCGGGTGCAAAATCGGCGCCACCATCTCTTGCGCGCCGGCGGCATCCATTTCTTCCTTGATCACCGCCATGATTTTTTGCTGAACTTTCTGACCAATTGGCAAAAAATAATACCGGCCGGCAACCGATTCGCGGATATACCCACCCTGTTTTAAAAACTTGGCCGACACGCTTTTGTCGTCTTCAGAAACCGACTTGGTGGTTTTTAGAAAATAATGTGAAAGCCTCATAAATCGGGTAAAAATTACTTAATTATCTCGACTATATTACTCCAAGAATACCTCTTTTCCTTAAGTTTTACAAGGGAAATCCGCCCAAACAAAAAACCCCGTTCTAACGGGGCCGCTCCAAATTATTTAACCCCTTCCCGATATATCCGGTTATATAGTTAAATGGTTAATCCCAAAGTGATCACCTTGAGACAACTCCCAACCATAAAACCATTTAACCATAGAGCCATAAAGTCTTTAGCAAATAGACACTCCTGCCTAACATCCTATCATCCTAACCTCCTACCTTCACAATTCTGCCACTTTAACCAAATTCAGATTTTCTTTGCACCTTATCGCCTGCCGGCTAAAACCCGGCTGTAAGCAAGGGTAAGCCGCGGCCACTACGATTTTGTCGCCCGGCCGGCCCACACCTTCGGCGCGCGCGAGGTTAACCGCTTGCTTGATCAATTTATTCAAATTACTGCTGACCGCCGCCACTTTGCCTTCCACCCCCCAACTCAAAATTAATTGCCGCGCTGTTGCCGGACTGGGAGTTAAGGCCAAAATTCTGGTTTCCGGCCGGAAACGGGCAATCAGCCGCGCCGCTTCGCCGCTGGCCGTTGCCACCACAATCGCTTTGATTTTTAACTTTTTGGTTAAATTATATACCGATTCGGCAAAATAAAATGCGGCCTTATCGCTCTCCAGCCGGCTATCAACTGTTAGATTATCATAAGGTGATTTTTCGGTTTGTTGGATCGTGCCGGCCATCATCGCCACCGACTCCACTGGAAAATTGCCGGTCGCGGTTTCGCCCGAAAGCATCACCGCGTCAGTATGGTCGATCACGGCGTTAGCGATATCCGACACTTCCGCCCGCGTCGGCCGCGGATTAATCATCATCGACTCCAACATTTGCGTCGCCACCACCACCGGCTTGGCGGCTCGGAGACATTTGCCAATCATCATTTTTTGGAGCATTGGCACTTCGGCCGCCGGCAACTCAATCCCCAGATCGCCCCGCGCCACCATAATGCCGTCGGCTGCCCCGAGAATCGCGTCAAAATTCTTGATCGCCGAAGCTCTTTCAATTTTTGCTATAATTTTAACCTGGCTCCCTGATTGGTAACTATTGATCAATTTTCGCAGCGCCAAAATATCCTTCGCGTCCTGGACAAAAGACAACGCCACCCAGTCAACTCCGAGTTTCAAGCCAAACCGCAAATCCTCCCGGTCTTTCGGCGTGATCACTTCAGCGGCGATTTTGGTCCCCGGCAGATTAATCCCGCGGAAAGACAGCACCGTGCCGCCATTTACCACCAAGCAATCAATCAGCGCCTGGGTCTTATTAACTTTTTTAACTTTCAGTTCAATCAGCCCGTCGCTGATTAAAATTTTGGCGCCCGGCTTCACCTCGCGAAAAAGCCGTTCGTATTGCACCGGCAAAATTTTATCGGCCGATTTCTCCGCCAACCGTTCGCTAAACTTTTTATCCGGCAGCAGGACAACCCGCTCGCCCGCCGCCAAGACCAAACCGTTGCCCGGCAACTGGCCCACCCTGATCCGCGGGCCTTGCAAATCTTGCATCACCGCCACCGCTCGACCGGCCTTTTTGCTCGCCGCCAAGATATTCTCAAATAAAATTTTATGGTCGTGATAGTTGCCATGGGAAAAATTAAGCCGCGCCACATCCATACCGGCTTTGATCATCTCGACCAAAACTTCCGGCCGCGCTGAAGACGGGCCGATAGTCGCAACAATTTTTGTCCGTTTAGTCATAAGTATCAACCGGCAACTGGCTTAAAGATTGATCTTTTTGGCATAAGCGCCAAGGATCGGCATTTCCCAAAACTCCCCAATCAAAGCCCGCAGAATGCCAACCACGGCGAGTAAAATTACCCCCAAAAGTAACAGCCAGCCAAAAAGCGGGATCCAAAAAACCAAACTGCCAACCACTTCCACTAAAAACAGCACTAACCCTTGCTTGGCGTGCCATTGGCAAAAAGGGCTATCTTTCTTGGCAAGGAGCGGAATGAGAAATAGAATCCAAATATAAGATAAAGCCGCCACAACTTTATTCTCCTCAATGTCTTTAACTCCGTTTTGGGTACTGGAACTTGCCGTGACTGGCTTTTTTTTGACTGCCATAGATTTTTATTTTATATTTTTAGTCTCTTTAGTTTTATTTTTATCAGCCGACTTGGCCTGACGAACAATTTTGGCTTTAACTTCTTTAACTTTGGGTTCTTTAACTATTGCTTCAGCTTCAATGGCAACGGCTGGCGCCGTTTCAACCGCAGCGGCAACCGCCACTTCTTTTTCTATGACCGTCGGATTAAAACGAGATTCAACTGAACGGCTCCGCGCTGGGCGAATTTTCTGAACTTTCGGGCGGATAACCGGCAAAACTACTGGCATTACCGGCAATTCTTTTATAATTTCTACTGCCTCCGCCGGCAAATCTATCTTGATGTCCTCAACTATTGTTGTGGGAACAACTGAATCCGCCGCTGATTCCCGTTCGCGTCCGGCCGCCATTATAGCTTGCCCTTTCTCTCTGAGTTTAAAAACCAAAAATCCGATTCCGAGGCCGGCTAAAGCCAAAACCAATGGCTCCAACACTAAATCAGTTAATCGCCACCAAGACCAAAACCAAACTACCTGTAAAATCGCGTGGCCGAGACCCGCCCCGAGCCCCACCAAAACTCCAACAATCGCCGCATGGCTGGACCGGTCTTTTTTTTCCCCGGCCACCCGCCACACCACCATCACCATTAAAATCAGGATTATCGCCCAGCTGAAATAATTTAAAGCCGGCCGCGACCAGCTCAAAAAACTGATTAAACTGAATAAATAAACAAACAAAATTATCCCCAAGCTGGCCGCTAACGGCCGACTGATTTTTTGAAAATAAAACTTCAAATCATTGGCGGTGGCGGTTTGCTGGTCTGCTGTTTCTATAGACATATGGGGACATTATAACATAAGATTTAAGATTTAAGAAGTAGGATTTAAGAAGGTCGGCAACCGGCATTTAAACCAATAAACACAACTAGAAGTTTAAAATTCAAAATCCAAATGACAAATCAAGTTCAAATGACAAAATATTATTCTTGGTTTAACTGGTTGAGTAATTTTGATCTTTGAACTTGATTTGAACTTTGAACTTAGGGTTTTGAACTTTAAACCGCTAAATACCGGCATTCTTAAATCTTAAATCCTAAATCTTAAATCTCTTCTATACAAAAACTCGCCCGGAGATTTACCCGAACGAGTTTTAAAAAATTAAGTTAAATAACCGACCTACATCCCCATATCCATGCCATTCATCCCACCCATCCCGCCATGGCCGCCGCCGGCCGCGCAACAACCTTTCTTGTCCGGCAAGTCGGCAACAACCGCCTCAGTGGTAATAAATAGCGCGGCAATCGAGGCGGCGTTCTGCAAGGCCGACCGCGTGACTTTGGTCGGGTCAATAATGCCGGCTTTGACCATGTCTTCGTATTTATCCTCGGCCGCGTTATAACCTTCACTGCCTTTCAGTTTTTTCACTTCTTCGGCGACCACCGCGCCATCTTTACCGGCGTTCTTGGCAATCTGGCGAAGCGGCTCTTCCAAAGCCCGTTTTAAGATATTGAGGCCGATTTTTTCCTCCGCTTCCAAATTTAAACTATCCAAGATAGACGCCACGCGGATCAAGGCCACGCCGCCACCCGGCACAATACCTTCGGCAACCGCCGCTTTGGTGGCATTCAGCGCGTCTTCCACTTTAAATTTAATTTCTTTCATTTCCGTCTCGGTCGCCGCGCCCACTTTAATCACCGCCACACCGCCGGCGAGTTTCGCTAGCCGTTCCTGCAGTTTTTCTTTGTCAAAATCAGAGTCAGCCGCGGCCAATTCCTGGCGAATGAGTTTGATCCGACCGGCAATATCTTCTTTACTGCCCTTACCGCCGACAATGGTCGTATTTTCTTTAGTGGCAATAACTTTAGAGGCTGAACCCAGTTGTTCCAGTGTAACATTTTCCAGTTTTAAGCCGATTTCTTCGGTAATCACCTTGCCGCCAGTTAAGACCGCCATATCGGCAAGCATTTCCTTCTTGCGGTCGCCAAAACCCGGAGCCTTGATCGCTAAAGCGTTAAAAATACCGCGGAGTTTATTGACGACCAGAGTCGCCAGCGCCTCGCCATCAACCTCATCGGCAATAATCACCAGTTCTTTTTTGCCGCTCTGCGCCACCTTTTCTAGGATCGGCAGGATATCGCTAATGGCGGAAATTTTGCGGTCAGTCAAAAGAATCAGCGGTTCGTTAAACTCGGACTTCATCGCCTCCGGATTGGTGATCATATATGGCGAGACAAAACCTTTGTCAAACTGCATGCCTTCCACCACTTCCTTCTCAATGCCAAAGGATTGGCTTTCTTCCACGGTGATCACGCCGTCATTGCCCACCTGCTCCATCGCCTCGGCAATCACCCGGCCGATACCTTCGTCATTCGCGGAAATGGCCGCCACTTGGGCGATTTCTTCTTTGCCGGAAACCGGTTTGGAGATTTTTTCTTTCAATTCTTTAACGACCGCCGCCACGCCTTTTTCCAGCCCGCGGCGAATCGCCATTGGATTGGCGCCAGCCGCCACATTTTTCAGCCCTTCAGTCACCAGAATCTGCGCCAACACGGTCGCGGTCGTGGTGCCGTCGCCGGCGACATCGTTGGTCTTGGAAGCGACTTCCTTGATCAATTCCGCGCCGACATTTTCAAACTTGTCTTCCAATTCAATTTCTTTGGCAATCGTTACGCCGTCATTGGTAATAATCGGCGCGCCAAAGCCTTTGTCTAAAATCACATTGCGGCCACGCGGTCCGAGCGAGACTTTGACCGTGTCGGCGAGTTTGTCCACGCCCCGTTTAATCGCGGCGCGGGCCTGTTCATCAAAAATAATTTGCTTAGCCATAGGGAAAAGAATTAAAAATTAAGAATTAAGAATTAAGAATTAAGAATTTGTTGACTGCTAGCTTTCTAGCTGTCTAACTGTCTGGCTGTCTAACTCTCTAGATAATTGCCAGTACATCACTCTCGGATATAACTAAAAGATCCTCGTCGTCGATCTTAATCTCGTCCGGCGAGTATTTCTTAAACATGATTTTGTCACCGACTTTGACTGACATCGGCGCGAGTTGGCCGTTGTCCAGCATCTTACCCGGACCAGCCGCCAAAACTTCGCCCTTTTCCGGCTTTTCTTTGTCCACGGTTTCAGGGAGCACAATGCCGCTCTTGGTCATTGTGTCCTCACGCAGAGGTTTGACGATCAAATGATCGTGCAGTGGTTTGAGATTCATATGGTGCGAATTTAAGCGAATTAAAAGCGAATTTATGTGAACAATTATTAGTTTTTATTCGTTTATATTCGTTTTTATTCGCGATTATTTATTTTAGCACTCTTAAATATCGAGTGCTAATTAGTGCTGTTATCTTAACGCAAACCAAAAACCCCGTCAAGAGGGGTGATTACCTAATTTATAGTTTATCGCCTCAGAATAAAACAAAATTAGAAATAAATGTTTTAACCCAATAGATACAGTTAAAATGACAAAATCCAAAACCCAAATGACAAATCAAGTTCAAAGGTCAAAACTCCGGTAGCTTTTGATCTTTGAACTTGATTTGCCTGCCCCGCGCACTTGTCCCGCGTATGCTGGGATGCTGGGGAACTTTGCACTTAGGGTTTTGAACTTTAAATGGTATTTAGAGGTTTAGACGCTGCTTACCGACCATTCTTAAATCTTAAATCCTAAATCTTAAATCTATTTCGTATCTTCCAATCTCACCGCCAAATAAACTCCCAACAACAAAATCACCCCGAAAAACAAGAATAAATAGTTAAAGGGGAAAAACTGCAAGATTAGCATGCCGAGGAGCGCGGCGGCGATGTAGCCAAATGGCTGGGCGTTGCGAAAGAGATTAATATAATCCATATCGCGGACGCTGACTTTTTTGAAAAAGTAAGTCTCGCGCATCGCCTCGGTCAGGGCGGCGCCACAACGGCTGAGGAAAAGAATAATCGCCCAAACCAAAGGACTCGCCGGACCGAGGAGAAACATCGCGATTAAGACGCCGGAAAGGATTATGAAGCCGCTGGCTAGGATTTCTTTCTCGCCCCAATATTTATCGGCGAGGATGCCGGCCGGAATTTCCAAAAGCACAAACGGTAAAAGCATAATCGTGAACATCCAACCGATCGTCATCCAGTCAAAACCTAGATACTGATGCAAATAAATCGGAATATAGATTACTGCCAGGCCATAGAAAAAATCCAAAAGAAAAGCTACGCTAACAATGCGCCGCAAATTCGGCTGGGGCCAAAGTTTTTTTAACGCCTCAATGGTTGAGCGATGGCGGTAAGGCAGATGATCCTTATACCGACCGCGGCAAATGAGTAAAATGGCAATAATCGGCAAGACCATCGCGGCCGCGCCCCAATAAACCCAAGCGTAACCGCCGCCGCTCACCAATTGGCCGGCGATAAATGGCGAGATAAGCCAACCAAAATTAATAAAGGTGTAGTAGACTGTCCGAATGCGCCCGGTCAGCGCGTCAGCCGAAAACCTTTCCACAAAAACATCCATGACGATAGCGAGAAGCACGACCGAAGTTTCTAAAATAATAAAGAGCGTCAAGGCCATGACAGCCGAAGAAGCAAAAGACAACAGCCAAGCGTCCAGCCCGTAGACTGCCAAGAGCATCAAAGCGGTTTTGTAATTACTGAATTTTCTGATATACCGCGGGAAAAAATTTATCGCCAAAGTCGCAAAAACCATGGCGCCAATAAAAAACCAGCCGGTTTGGTCCGCGCCCACAAACTGGCTGAGATAGGTGGAGTGGATATAGGCGGGCAAAGCGACGGCGAGCGCCAGAAAAAACCCGAGCGAAAATAAAATAAATAGATTCTTTTTAACTGCAGTCATAATTTATAAGTATTCAGGGGTCAGTATTCGGGGATCAGGGAGGGATTCAAATTCACCGTTCGTGGATATAGTTCCCTGAATACCTGCCTGCGCAGGCAGGCTGCATACTGTTCCCTGAATACTCTTGCTACCGATTACAACAAAGTGAATTAAATAAGTGAATTAAATAATCAATCTTTTTTTACAGTCAAACCGGCCACCAGCCACCACAACATCCCGCCAAAATACAAACTCCACAGCCAATGGTCAAATAACCCCAGAAACAATAATGAAGCAAGCGCCGCCTTTATTGTCCAAGTGCCTTTAGTGGCAAATAACAAATAACAAATAACAAATAACATCATCAACCCCACCGCCCCCGTCTCCGCCAGAACTAACAAGTAAAGATTGTGCGTCGGCTGATACGCCCAAGCCGGCAAACGGTTATCAAGTCTATTATACACTGCCGCGGTATAATTTCCCAAGCCCGATCCCACGATGGGATGAATTTTTATTAGCTGCCAACTTTCACTATACGAAGCTAGTCGTTCCTGATTGGATTTAACTTCCAGCCGGCCGTCACCAGTCGCGCGCGTGGC